>Ga0129307_1000539_pt1 | contig 57284 bp, 48 predicted proteins | sample P1105metagenome_FD_94437 | JGI IMG/M metagenome (GOLD analysis project Ga0129307, IMG submission 94437) | Capybara group fecal microbial communities from Wisconsin, USA - P1105 metagenome | ecosystem: Host-associated > Mammals > Digestive system > Large intestine > Fecal | place: USA: Wisconsin... | reverse complement strand
TGGAGTTCATTTCCCAAAGTTTACAAAATGATTGATGGTTATGCAGATAATTCAAGTACTTCAAAATTTGCGTATCTTACAGGAAGATTAATTCAACTTAAATATTTGAAATTAAGTGAAAATGAAAAAACAGATGCATTTGTAAAAGCGTTTAGATTAAATGCAGGAACAGATATTTATTATAGAATTCTTGCTGCAAAAGAATTGTCTATTCCGATTGAAGATCTTGAAAAAAATATTTTTAATCCGACTATTACAGAAACTGCGCTTAATGATCCTGATGCAGAAACTCTTTTACGCGGTTATGCAGATTTTGGCTTTGAAGATTTGATTTATCCTGAGTGGCAGTATTTTTATACCATAAATAAAAATATTTTTGGAATTGAAACAATTTGTTATGTTTCTGATTTTTTAAAAAAATGCGGAAATAATTACAATAATAATTATTACAAAAGTTTACACATGATTTCGAAAACTACAAATCTTGATAATTCAAGGTTGAATAAAACTATATTTGAGCTTTCATATCCGAAGAATTTTGCAAAAGAGATTTCTGCCAGTGCGAAAGAATTTGAAGTTGATGAATATGATATTCTCGGGTTAATCCGTACGGAAAGTTTTTTTAATCCTGTTGTAGAAAGCAATGCGGGTGCATTAGGTCTTTCCCAGCTTATGGAATCTACCTTTGCAGACTGTGCTGCACAGTTGAAAATTTCTGATCCTGATATTACAAATCCCGCTGTAAATATCAGAGTCGGAACATATTATTATTCAAATCTCGTCGACCGTCTTAACGGTTCTGATATTCTTGCTCTTTTTGCATATAATGCCGGCATTACAAGAGTTAAAAGATGGCTTGCTTCGTCAAAAGTCGGATTGGGGCTCTATAATGAACTCCCATCTGATTTATTCCTGGAAACCATTCCGTTTGCAGAAACGAGAAATTATGGAAGAAAGGTAATTCAGAGCGCGGCAATTTATGCATGGCTTTATTACAACAAAACTCCGTACGAAATAATTGACGAAATGATGTAATTAACTATAATTAGTTAAACTTTAGAATTTACGGGTTTTGTTATGAATGATCCATTGTCACATGTACTCCCTGATTTTCTTCATTTTTATCAGCTGCAGGGAACACAGATTGTTTTACTTTTAGGAATTATAATGCTGTTCGGTTCGATTGGTGGCCGTCTTTTTCAAAAGCTGAGGATTCCACAGGTTGTAGGTTATATTGTAATCGGAATTATCATCGGTTCATCGGGTTTTCAAGTACTGGGAAGTAAGACGATTGAGGCATTAAATCCTATAAGCACAGTTTCACTTTCTTTAATCGGATTTTTAATTGGCGGCGAATTAAAATTTAATGTATTAAAAAAATATGGCAAACAGTTTATCGGTATTCTTTTATTTGAATCGATTACTCCGTTTTTTATTGTAGGCGGAATTGTAACAACTGTTTCCTATTTGATTACTAAAGACATCATCACTTCTGTTTCAATGGGTCTTGTTCTTGGAGCAATCTGTTCTGCAACGGCACCTGCTGCAACAACAGATGTTCTTGTTGAGTACAGAACTCGTGGACCATTGACGACAACCGTTTACGGAATCGTTGCAATGGATGATGCTGTTGCCTTAATCCTTTATGCAATTGCATCGACGATTGCTTCTACTCTTCTCGGAGGAAAAAATCTTTCGCTTGGAGTTCAGCTTTTGACTATTGCAAAAGATATTTTCGGTTCGATTTTAGTCGGAAGTTTTTTTGGTTTCGTTTTAAGTCTTATTGTAAAGAATGTAATGAAAGATGAAGGAAGAATTCTTTCTTTTTCTCTAGGATGTCTTTTTCTTTCAACAGGAACTTGTGTAATTCTTGGACTTGACAACATTCTTGCTGCGATGTCGCTTGGATTTTTTATGGTGAATTTTGCCCCTGCAAAGACAAGGTCCGTTTTTACACTTGTAACAAAATTTACTCCACCTGTTTATGTTCTTTTCTTTGTTCTCGTCGGAGCAAAATTAAATATCTGGATTATAACTCCTTATCTTGGTCTTATTGCATTAATTTATGTAATTGGAAGAACATTTGGAAAGACAATAGGTTCAATTTTCGGAGCGTGGATTACAAAAGCTCCTGCAACGGTAAGAAAATATCTTCCATACTGTCTTTTATCTCAGGCCGGGGTTGCGATTGGTCTTTCGATAGCAGCTGGAAATGATTTTCCGGATTCGATAGGACCGCAGATTCTTCTTATCATTACTGCGACTACTTTTATAGTTCAACTTTTGGGACCGGTGTGTGTTAAGCATGGTGTAACAAAAGCGGGTGAGTGCGGTCTTAATATTACGGAAGAAGATATCATTAAGAATACGGCTGTCAAAGATATTACATGGGGAAATTTAAAAATCTGCGATACAAATTCTCCTGCAATTGTTTCTGAAACGACAACAATAAAAGATATTCTTGATTCGTTCAGCAGATATCCGAATTTAAATTATGTTGTAAGAAAGGATGACAAACTTATCGGAGTAATTTCGCTTGAACATTTAAAAGAGGTTCTTCAGATTGGAGAACTGGCAGAAAGTCTTCTAGCAACTGATATTATGGATGTTCCTTTAACAAGCTGTAAACCTGCGACAACTTTGCCGGAAGCTTATGAACTTTTCGAAAAATATGATGCACAGGCAATTCCAATTGTTGACGATGAACAGAAGCCGCTTGGAATTCTTGAAAAGACAGCCATTGATCATTACATTCATACGAGAATACTTGAATTACACAGAAAGATTGAAAAGCTCGGTTAACGAAGGCCTGTTGTTTCGTCGATGCCCATCATTATATTTAAGCACTGAACTGCAGCTCCCGATGCACCTTTTCCAAGATTATCGAAGCGTGTTGTTACCATGATGCGTTCATCATTTCCGTAAACGAAAACCTGCATGTCATTTGTTCCTGCGAGAGTATTTGCCGGAATAAATGCTTCAGGTAAAACGCCTTCACCCATAAGCGGGGCAACCTTTACAAAATTGCAACCCTCGTAATGGGATGCAAACATTTCCCAGACATCGTGAGCAGAAACTTTCTTTGCCAGCATTCTCGAGTGAAGACCGACAGTTACAGTCATTCCCTGAAAATAGTCACATACATATGGATTAAAAACAGGTTCAAACTCAAGGCCTGTAATCTTTGTCATTTCCGGAATGTGTTTATGAGTCTGTGTAAGTGCATAAAGACGTGGAGAATCAAGTGATTTATCACGATTCGGATCTTCGTATTGAGCTATTGCTTTTTTACCGGCCCCAGAATAACCGCTTACAGCATGGATTACTACAGGATAATCTTTTGGAAGAATTCCGCTTTTAACAAGAGGATAGCCGATTGCGATAAAGCCTGAAGCATAACAGCCGGGAACTGCAACTCTGTTGGAAGAAATGATTTTTTCGCGGAAAGATTTATCAAGTTCCGGAAAGCCGTAAGCCCATACAGGGTTTGTACGATGAGCTGTTGAAGCGTCTATGATTCTTGTTTTTGGGTTTGTGCAGAGACTGACAGACTCTATGCTTGCTGCATCCGGCAGACAGAGAAAAGTAAAGTCCGAGGCATTTATCATTTTTGCTTTTTCTATCGGGTCTTTTCGTTTTTCATCATCGATAGTAAGGATTTCTATGTCATTGCGACCTGTAAAGCGTTCATAGATTTTAAGACCTGTTGTTCCTTCTTTTCCATCAATAAAAATTTTGTATGCCATACTTTACCCCACAAAAGCTTAATTTACAGGGCCCATTTTAATTGTTTTTTATATGTTGTACAACACCCGAATTTTTTCTAGCAATATTGGAAAACATGTGTTATTATTTATAGTTAAGGAGAGTGAAATAATGAAGAGATTCAGAAATTTATTTACAGTCCTTTTCTTATTAACAGGTTCTTTAATTTTTGCTGCAGAAAAAGCTTCTGTTCAGACAGAAATCACAGAAATTGACGTACATGGAAATGCATATCTTGCTGTAAAAGCAAAACAGATGGTTACCCGTGGATTCAGTGCCAGTGATATTGTTAATATCACCGCCGGCGATTTTAAGTTTTCAGCACCAATTGTAAAAGATTACAGTGATGTAAACACAGGTGAGTTCCTTTTGAGAATGGAACCGGAGACAATCTCGCTTGCGATCAATTTCGGAAATTTTGCACAAACAGCAAATGTAAAACCCGGATCAAAAGTAACGATTACACTTAAAAAGCAGTATGGCTATCTTATTGACTATCAGACACGCATGCTCAAACCGAGTGATGATAGAAATCAGTTTGAAAGCGATGAAGTTTTTGCTAACTTCCGTCCGCTCAAAAATGGAAAGATTAAAGAAGGAAAAATTTTCCGTTCATATAGTCCTGTCAGAGGAGATGCAAGATCACCTTATGCAGTTAAGCTTGCAGAAAAAAATAAAGTAACTGCAGTAATCGCACTTGGTGATACAGTAGAAACAGCCAGCGCAAGTTTTAAAGCGGCTCCTTATTATAAAAAACTTTCTGACAGCAACAAAGTATGCTATATAAATATGGGTTCATCTTTCGGAGGAGAGGATTTTAATGAAAAATTAAAAGCAACCCTGCTGTTTATTGCAGAAAACCCTGGTGAGACATATCTTATTCACGGAAAAGACGGTAAAAACCGCACAGGTTATGTAACAGCTGTCCTTCTTGCATTAAACGGCGCAACTCTTGAAGAGATTACTGATGACTACATGCAGAGTTACAAAAATCTTTACAATGTAAAGAAAAATTTTCAGCAGTATGAAATTTTTGCAAATACAATTCCGTTTATCTTTACTAATATGAACGGTGGAAAAAAGGTGACAGACAAAAATCTTGCCGGAGTAGTAGAATCATATCTTATAAAAACGGTAGGTCTTACAAAAGACCAGATTGAAGCTGTCTGCAAAAACCTCCAGTAATATTTTGTTATTTGAGCCTGCAGGGTACTAAAAACAGTATCCAGCAGGTTTTTTCGTTATACTCAAAAAATACTTGCGTTATATACAATTATATATTTATAATAAGCGTTATGTGATGAGCAGTTTTGCCATCACAAGCAGGAGGTTTTATGAAAAAAATTTGTTGTGTTATAGTTGCGCTTTTTATAGGATTTTCTGCTTTTGCAGAGGGAAATCCTGATGCAAGAGTAGGTGTTGGATTTTCTCTTCCTTTTTCAAATATGGAAATAGAGGAGGCAGGTTCAAGCTGCCAGACACAAGTTATTACACCAGCTGTTAATGTTATGGTGAATGCTGTTTTTGACAGTGGTTTCGCGCTCAGAGGTGTTTTCGACATTGGTATTCCTGTCAGCAAGGATTTTAAAGATAAAGTATTTGATTACAATAATTCTGTTGAACTGTTCTTGGATTTCGGAATTGGTTATGCGTTTATTCATACAGATAATTTTTCTTTTTGTTTATTCGGAATGGCTGGTTTTAGCCTTGCAAGGTACACTGCAGAAACAGCTTTAGCAGATCTTTCTTTTTTCCATTTTACACTGGACGCTGGGGCTGATGCTGTAGCCCAATACAATTTTAATTCGTTTTTAAGTGTCTATGCATCATTCAGCTTCCGTTATAGATTTCCGCTTACTTCTGCATATTACGTAAACGATACTCTACTAAACAATGACTCCTCGACATCAGGAATGTCGTTTATTCCATCTTTTGGAATTGCATTTAAGCTTTAATTACGGAATTTGTCTGTACAGAGAGACTGTATTATATTTTGCTATTGCTTTGGATAAAATTTGAATATATAATACTAGTGTGTCAGAATTGTTTATAGTTGGAACGCCTATAGGGAACCTTGGAGATATTACTTTCAGGGCTTTGGAAACCTTTAAGGCTGTGGATGTGATTGCCTGTGAAGATACAAGGCATACCCTTGAGCTTCTGACCCATTTTGAGATTAGAAAGCCGTTAATTTCGTGCCGGTCTCAGAATGAAGATGCTGCAGCAGATAAGATAATTGAACTTCTAAAAAAAGGCGAATCTGTTGCGTATGCAAGTGATGCCGGAATGCCTGGAATAAGCGATCCGGGGTCGATTTTAGCTTATAAAGTGCGCCAGGCAGGGTATAAAGTAACCCCTGTTCCGGGGCCAAGTGCCTTTGCAACGCTTGTAAGCGTGGCAGGACCTGGCGGAAAAACGCTTGTTTTTGAGGGGTTTACCTCGCCAAGCCCTGGGAAACGCCGGAAAAGGCTTAGGGAGCTTCTAAGCTCCGGCGATGCGTTTATTTTGTACGAAAGTCCGTTTAGAATTGTAAAGTTGCTGACGGATATTGCCGATATAGATAGTAGCCGGCGAGTTGTAGTCGGCCGGGAGTTAACAAAACTTCACGAAGAAATCGTGGATGGGGCTTCGGCAGAAGTGAGAGACGACTTTGCTGCAAGGCAGTCTATAAAGGGCGAATTTGCAGTTTTCGTTTCGGGTAGCAATAATACTAAACTTTCAGCGGAAAATACCGATAATTAAGGTATAAGGCAGGATTATATGATGATAGACAAACTTGGAGGAATTACTCCTCTCAACAATGTTCAGAGCACAAAACGCACTCAGGGCACAGAAAGTGTAAAATCTTCACCAGATTCCATCAGCGTTTCTAAAGAAGCCAAAGAAATGGCAGAAGCTTACTATCTCAAAGAAGTAGCTGATGAAACTCCAGATGTTCGTGCTGACCTTGTAGCTCAGATTAAAGAAAAAATTAAGGATCCATCATACCTCAGTTCAGAAATTTTCAACTCTACAGCAGAGAGAATTATGGCTAGTTACGGCATCTAAGGTTAAACAAAGGATGTTCATAAAAAAGGCGGAAGGAATTCCGTCTTTTTTTGTATAATAGATACAGGCTAAAGGCAGAAAGAAAAAAGATTGGTTTTGCCTTAAAAATTAAAAAACGGAGTTTATTATGGCAGATTTTATTTTTAAAATTTCACCGAATATTGTTTTAGGCTCTTATACGATTACAAGAATCGGCCAGTATGCAAAGGATCTTGGTTCAAAGTTTATGCTGATTATAGATCCGATGCTCAAGGAAGTTGGAATTGCCGACAAAATCCTTGAACCCCTTAATGAACATAAAGTTGATTATTTTATATTTGATGAAATTTCAAATGGTGCAAATACAAGTACAATTGATCAGGCGCTTACTCTTGCCCGTCAGGCTCATGTCCATGGAATTATTGCTGCCGGCGGTTCAAAAACAATTAATATTGCAAAAGCAGTATGTTCAATTTTTTATGAAGTACATGATCTGTATGAATTTGTCGATGGAGCAGCTCCTACTGTAGCACCTCTTCCATTAATCTGCATTCCTACTACAATGCGTGATCCGTTTATCTTCTCTTCTTTTACACCTGTAATAGATTCACGTTCGAATAAAAATAAGCTTATAAAAAACAAGGATGCAATCTGTAAACTTGTTCTTTTTGATCCGAACCTTTCCCTTACTCTTACAGAAAATCAGACAGCTTCGATGTCAATAGAAACACTGTGTCTTGCAACAGAAAGTTATATTTCGCAAAAAGCTTCATTTTTCAGTGATATGATTGTTGAAAAAGGAACTGAACTTTTGGGTTATGCAATTGACGGTTCACCAAGTCTTACAATTACGACACCGGCAGAAGTTCTTTTAACACAGGGTGGTTGTATGGCTTCTCTTGCCAGTGCAATGAGTTCACCTGGAGTTGCATCACTCCTTGCGCAGACAATTAATGCCCGATATAGAATTTCACGCTCACTTGTTACTTCAATTTTGTTTCCTTATGTAATCGAAGATGCTGCCAAATTTAAAGCAGATAAGATTGCAAAGCTTTCAAAAATCTTAAGGGCTGCACCGGAAGAAGCAACTCAGGAAGAAGCAGTTACGGCATTTGCTGAATATATACGTCAGAAGATTGCAAAGAACAATCTTCCGGCTCGTTTAAAAGATCTTTCTATCAATGTTGATCAGCTTGCACTTTGTGCAGAAGATGGTGGTGAACTTGATCTTATCAACACATTGCCTCGCAGCATGACTTCTGACGACCTTTTTGACCTTCTCAAGCTGGCATTCTAATTATGATAGAACCTCAAAAACTCTTTCAACTTTCCGGCGGTCAAAAACGCCGTAAGCTTGCGCTCTCGTTCGGGGCGTTAGAGCGTGATATAGCCGGCATTGCAGAAAAAGGATCAGAATATTCTTTTCATCAGATGTCGCGCGCGCAATACGTAAAAGAACTTATTAAAGTCCTGCTGCTTGATCCGAAGCTTTCTAAAGATGCTGCCCTTGAATTAGAAAATCTTATAAAAGAAAATCCGTTTGACGAACGTCGTGCATGCAATGTTGCAAGGAATCATCTTCTTGCCATAATCGGAACTTTTCCTGCAGAATGGGATTTGATAATTGCACCGCACAAAAATTTAAAACAGGAATACGATTCAAAAGAAGTAGAAACCGTTACAGAAAAGAGAAACTTCTATCCTGGAGTAAGCATTTTTGCAGAAGATATCCGTTCACCGTTTAACTTAGGTTCAATTTTCAGAACCGCAGAAGGAATGGGTGCAGAGCGTATCTATCTGTCGCCTTTTTGCTGTGATCCTTCTCATCCGAGGGCAGTAAGAAGCGGTATGGGATGTATCGAAACAATTCCATGGGAACGAAAATCTCTTAACGAGCTTCCCTCTGATAAGCCTGTTTTTATTCTCGAAACAGGTGGAACTCCCATAGACGAATTTAAATTTCCAAAAGAAGGAATCTGCATCATAGGTTCTGAAGAGCTTGGAGCAAGTCCTGAAGCAATTAAAAAAGCAGAATATGGATGTGTAACTATTCCAATGATTGGACTTAAAGCATCACTTAATGTTGGAGTCGCACTTGGAATACTTATGGAAAAATGGGTTGAGAGTTTAAGAAAAAATTAAGCTTCCTGTTCTTTAGAGAAAGAGGCAAGAAGTTTATCAGAAACTTTCTTAAACTGGTCTTCTGTTGTAATCTTAAATATCTTTAAAATTTCAGAATCAATCTGATAGAAAGCGACTTCGTTTGTCTGATAGTATGTCATGATATCTGCAAGGTAAACGATGCTTGTGAGATCTTTTACTTCGGCAGGTGCTTCTTCCGGATCATGATGGTATTTTATTACATTAATGATAACTTCCGGGAAGTTCCACTTTTTAGCAACTTCACTTCCGATTTCACCATGGTTAACACCTGCAATAAGTCTTTCGATTAAGTCAGAAGAAATTCCTTTTGCTTCACAGATTTTCTTTACTCTGTTGAGAAGATCAGGATGAGATGTTTCAAAAATAATTTTTCCCATATCATGAAGAAGACCGCAGATATATGAGTCTTCAATAATTGCTCTTTTTCCTGTAAAGAAGTTTCTTGCAAGGTTGTATGAATAAAATGCAACCTGATAAGCATGTGTCCACAAATCTGCTTTATCACCACCGACTTCTTTAAATGTCTGCATTGTACCGATACTGAACAGAAGGTTTTTAATACCACGAATTCCGACAAGTTTAACAGCATCAGAAATGCTGCGGCATGGAGAAGCAAGCGCAAATGCAGCCGAGTTTACCATTTTTAAGAGTTCACCAGTCAGCGCAACGTCGTTAGATATCTGGAGAGCTATGTCTGACATCTTCGAATCAGGATCATTTAAGAGTCTGTTGATTGCTGTAATATTTTCCGGGAACTGCGGAAGATTATCGATAAGCTTAACAAATTCTGCAGAAATAAAGTTAATCTGCTGACGGGTTTTTTCACTTAACGGAAGGATAATTCTTGTAATTGTTTCACCATTTTCGCAAAGGCTCTGGAAATTTTCTTCTGTAAGACCGATTTTTTCGAGCATGAGAATCATGATTACAAGACCGAGACCGGCACCTTCTGAATCATCGAGAATCTGAGAAAGTGCATCTTCTACAGAAGTATACTGCTGTGCCCTGGAAAGTTTATCATGAATTCTTTTATATTCAAAAACCGTAAGGCTTGAATTATTGCGGACTTCAATCTTAATCTTATTGTTTCTAACCTGAAGGATTAACTTAACGTAGAGACCTGCTTTTTTCTGAAGGTCAAGGTAGTAATTGATGTTGTTAAGTGTATCTTCTTTAAAGGTTTTTAGACCGAGTTCATAATCATCAGGGTTTGTAATATCGAGATTTTTCTGCTTAAAATAAATTCTCTTTGTATTGGCCTTTTTTGCATTGGTAATAAGCTCGTTGAGACAGTAGTTTAAGTATTCTACCATCTGCGTCTGGTCCAGCTCTTTTAAGAAAACAGTAAGAACATCTCCCATGTACACTTCCATTTCATGTGGAAGGGTATATGTCGTGATTGTAAGAGGAATTCCAGAATTTATTGCTTTAGAGATCTTAGCAGAATCAACTTCGATGCGTTTTTTTGCGGCCATAATTATACTCAGTCCTTATTTGGAAAATTATAACATATATGCGGAATTAAATAAAGAAATTTTTACAATTCAGCCTGGAACGTAAAACCGATGTTGAAGAGGTAGTTTATTTAATGTAATATTTAATTATGCTGTTTCATATTACCTTTACGCCATTTTACGGACAAATGCTTATTCTTGGGGTCCTTGCGGTTATATGTGCAAGGTTTGCATTTGTCAGAAATACAAAAAACGACTCGATTGTTCTTTTGTCTCCATTTTCTTTTGTTCTGCTGGTTGTCCAGTCGATAGCGTGGGGCTTTGGAACCGGTGAAATGATAATATTTTATATTTCGCTTGCAGTTGCTGCCGTAAATTACCGCAGTTTTTTAAGGTTTTTCAGCAGTCTTTATGTTGATACTTACAGTGTAGCGTTTTCGATCTTTTCTGTCCTGCTGTTTATCATAATTATTTTGACCGGAATATTTTTTGTACAAAACAGACCGGTTGTTATGGATGAGACAAAGCTTTCTGTCACCAAAACCACAGAATTATACTCTGGAAATTTAAACTCTGAATTTGTTTTATCGACTCAGCCTTTAGAAAGAAGAAATCTCACTCTTACAATTTATACTCCGGATGAATCCAAAGGCAACAAACAGGATAATAATATAATTCTTTTCATTCCGGATAAGAGAGCTCATGTTTATAATTATGAACCGTATCTTTTGCTCTTGTGTAAAGCTGGTTATAAAATTTATGCCGGTGAATTTGGATTTAGTACAGTACCGGCAAAATATAATGTATCTGTAGATTTTATCAGACAGAGAATTATGTTTTTAAATTCAAGATATAGTGAAGAAAAATATTTTGCAAAGCATTCAAATTATTACGATATTTATGCACGTGAATATGAAATTCTTTCAAGGATTGCGGCAAAAAAAGAAGGTGATGATAAAAAATTTATAATTGTCGGTGATGGAATTCCTGAAAAAAGTTTTATGAAGATTTTAAATCCTGCAAGGCAGCTGTCGTGCATTGGATTAAGTATGGTAAAAGAATATAGAACAAATGGATATGGTTTTGTTGAGCAGACAAATCCTGTTCTTGCAAATTTGAGATTCGGTTTAAAACGGGATAAAAGAAATTATGCACCAAGTCATGCTGTTCTTGAAACAAAAAAAATGATAAACAGATTTAAGGATCAGGAAGAAGAGGGTAATGAATGACATTAAAACAGCTTGATAAATATTTCAATTCATTTTTAAAAAAAGAAAATTACAGCAGAGATGTTTCTTTAAATGGGATTCAAATTGAAAACAGTGCGCCGGATTTAAAAGAGATAAAGAAAGTTGCATTTGCAGTTGATGCAAGTGAAGAAACAGCTTTAAAGGCTAAAAAGTGCGGGGCTGATGTTTTATTCTGTCATCATGGACTGTTCTGGGGACAGTGTGAAACAATAACAGGGAATGTTTATAAACGAATAAATGCATTTTTAAAAAATGATATTGCACTTATTGCGTATCATATTCCGCTTGATGCAAACAAACCTTATGGAAATAACTGGGGACTTGCTGCAAGAGCCGGTCTTACAAAAGTAAAAACATTTGGTGAGTGGAGGTCAATGGAAATTGGTGTCTACGGACAGTTAAGGACAAAACTTACGATTGATAAACTTGCAGAAAAAATTCTTCTTCCTGGAGAAAAACCCGTTACAGTTTTAAATTTCGGAAAGAAAGACATTAAAACAGTAGGAATTATTTCCGGCGGTGCAGGAGAAGATGTTACAAGTGCGGTAGAACTTGGACTCGATGCTTACGTTACTGGTGAGTTTAGTCATGAACTTTATCATTATGTAAAGGAAAACTGTATTAATGTAATTGCAGGCGGGCATTATCAGACAGAAACTGTAGGTGTAAAGCTTGTGATGAAAAAACTTGCAAAAGATAAAAAAATAGATGTAGAATTTATAGATGTTCCGACAGGAATGTAAAAAAGAGATGAAAAAATTCATCTCGTATGTGACCTCTGACGACAGGTCTTAAGGAGTATTTTATGATTACAATTTTGCCGCAGACAGATAAGGAACCGTTGAACACAATCGGATATTGTGCAGGAATCTGCTGGAACAGTCCTGTCGAAGATAAAGAAAAAAATATTAAACGTGCAAAATCATGTATTCAGAGCGGGCATACACGAACAGCGGAGTATCCTGATGTATTCTGTATCATCGAAGGATATTCCGCACGATGCATACGCGAACTTTATACACATATCGTTGGAACAACAAGACTGCAGAGTTCTACAAGATATGTTGATGCAAAGAACATGAATGTTGATAAAGAATTTTATTCTCCATTCAAAGGTGAGGCAGAAAATATATATAAAGGCGCACTTAAAAATATTATGGAAGCTTATACAAAAATCGAAGAAGAAGGTTATGCAAAGGAAGATGCAGCAAATATTCTTCCGCTTGGAATGGAAACTAAAATCGTATGGAAAATTAATCTTCGCGCCCTCATGCATTTTATGAATATGCGTCTTTGTACAAGAGCTTATAAAGAAATCCGTGCACTCAGTGTTGAATTAAAAGAAAAGCTTAAAGTTCTTTCTCCTGAGTGGGAATGGATATGCGAAAATCTTTTTGTTCCAAAATGCGAAGCTAACGGATACTGTGACGAAGACCACTCATGTGGAAAAATGATTTCTAAAAAAGAAATGCTTCAGGCGGTTGAGGCGTGGAAAAATAAAAAGTAAATCCAGCCATGAGTCTCGCAATTTTTAATACCGCAAACTTCGGTTCGAATCTCGTTCTTCACCAAAAGGCATTCGGGCAAAAAAAAGAGTCTGTCAATCTGACAGACTTTCTCTCACGAGGCTGACACGATTCGCCGCTCTGGTCGTAAACCTCCTGTTTACTCCCGCTGCGGCGCCTCCGTTTGCTTTCAGTGAACTCCTGTCCCTGAATATTAAAAATTGCTGCGAGTCTCGCAATTTTTAATACCGCAAACTTCGGTTCGAATCTCATTTATGTTATGTAATTGGATTTAAAATAAAACAAGGTTGCCTACAACCAGCAACCTTTTTCATCGAGGCTGACACGATTCGCCGCTCTGGTCGTAAACCTCCTGTTTACTCCCGCTGCGGCGCCTCCGTTTGCTTTCAGTGACCTCCTGTCCCTGAATATTAAAAATTGCTGCGAGCCTCGCAATTTTTAATACCGCAAACTTCGGTTCGAATCTCATTCGAAATTAAATTTCAGTATAAAACAAAAAAGTCTGTCATTACGACAGACTTAATTCCGCGAGGCTGACACGATTCGAACGTGCGACCCTCACCTCCGCAGGGTGATGCTCTAATCCAGCTGAGCTACAGCCTCAAAATATCATTGATTTGCAACCTGGTAGATATTCGGAAGCGACAGGAGTTGAACCTGCCCGGCCCGTAAGGAACCGACGGATTAGCAATCCGTTGTATTACCGCTCTACCACGCTTCCATTATATTCGGAGCGGGAGGGATTCGAACCCCCGGTACCCGAAGGTACAACGGTTTTCAAGACCGCCTCAGTACGACCGCTTTGATACCGCTCCAATGTTGCCTTTGAAAAATAGCATAAAAACGGAGTTTTTGTCAATAAGCACAGAGTTTTATTTATCTGTCTTTTTTCTGTTTTTGCGCTTTGTCTGCATTTCTGAAGGTTTTGTGGTTGTGTACTCAGGAATGTAATCTGCAAGGTCATAGTAGAGTTCAAAAGAAAGCGAGTTGATTTTATCCGAAATCATTTTTCTGATTTTGTCGTGGGTTGTTGAATTCTGTTTGTTATCAGAATTCCTGTCGAGTAAAAGATCATTCGGGGATACGTTAAAAATTTCAAGAATTCTCTGTACTAAATCAAGGCTTACAGATGCTCTGCGTGATTCAATGTTTGCTACATGTGATACAGAAATACCAATTTTTTCAGCAAGCTCCGACTGGGTAAGGTGATGCTGTTTTCTGATAATCTGTAAATTCTTCCCGATTATGTAAGATAAGCTGCCTTTCTTTACCATGATTAAAGTTTAAGTCAACAGTCAGATTTTTAACATCGTTCAATATAAACAAAAAATATGACTGTCATAAAATATAAAAAACTTGATTTACGCCATAACTTATATTATTTTTAAATCATCTGGTTACAATTTTAAAGTTGAATTGTTTTAATTATATAGTTCATTTTTAAGGAGGAATTTTGTGTATAGTTTTTTTATTGTTCCTTTGATGACGGCTCTTCTGGGGCTTGTTATGATTTTTGCAGCTGAACCTATTATTAAAGTTTTTGTTATTGCTTTAGGAATTTATCTTGTAGTTTCTGGTTTTTATACTGTTCTTTATATGTTAAAACTTGTTGAAGACAGGTCTTATAAAATCTGTCTTGCGGTTCGCGGAGCATTGAGCATCATTCTTGGAATTTTCTGTATCGTTCTTCCTGCTGCTGCAGCTGAATTTGCATGGAAAACAATGATAACTGTTCTTGCAATTTATGCACTTTGTTCGGTGGGATTCGAAATTTATGCAGTAAAAATTTTAAGCGAAGCGGGAAGAGATGTAAAACGATATGTAATTGAAATTTTAATTACAGTTGCAGTTGCAATTCTTCTCTTTATGCTTTTGACTTCAGTTGGTTTTAACATCATCAAAATCGGTGGAGCTGTTTTAATAGTAATTGCAATTGTTCTTGCAATAAGCGGATGGCGTAACCGCGATATCGTTCAGGCAGATGCAAAAGTAGTAGACGAAGAATAAGGAATAATTGATGACAGCATCACAGTGGAATATTTTCTGTAAGTTCAGGGATGATTTTAAAAAACAGTGCAGCATCTGGAATAAGTTTTCTTCTGAACTTATTCCACTGCAAAAAGAAGCTGCTTCTTCAGACACTCCGCCTTACAGCTTTGAAACTCCGGTTGTTTACAATAAATCACTTGATGAGCTTACACAGGATTCAGAAATTAAATTAATCGTAATAGGTGACAATCCCGGAAAGTCCGAACAGCTTGCAGCAAACAGTAAATATCTTGTAGGCCAGGCAGGAAAAATCGCAGACGGTTTTTTCCGCAAAAATCCCGAGCTAAAAGTTGACTTTAGAAAGGACGTCATCATTTTAAACAAAACTCCGGTTCACTCGGCAAAAACAAAGCATCTTAATTTTATCGACCGCGCGCTAAAAGAAAAAAAATCTCCGGCGTACGACCTGATCCTCGAAAGCCAGATATGGATGGCACAGAAAACTGCCGCCTTACACAAAGATCTTGTCAAAGCAGCCCGGGACGAAAACGGCATAATTCCTGAGCTCTGGCTTGTAGGCTACGCTGAACTTAAAAAAAACGGAATCTTTGTTCCATATAAAGAGACGCTTTCTAAAGAATATCAGGGCGTAAAGGATGCCTGGGATAAGGTTTTTGTTTTCCAGCATTTTTCGATGAACAGATTTCTGGTCGATTTAGGTTCATTCCGGAAAGAGAACCCTAAAATCCCGCTTGGTAAGGCAATAGAGCAGATTGGTACTATTCACAAGAAGGAGATTTTTTAATAAAATACCCGCTATGAAAAGTTCTCAGTTTTTAATCAGCACTTTAAGAGAATCTCCTTCAGATGCTGTTATTTCAAGTCATCAGCTTATGATGCGTTCCGGCATGATCCGTAAACTTGGAAACGGACTTTATTCTTACATGCCGCTTGGATTGCGTTCACTGCGCAAGGTTGAAAAAATTATCCGCGAAGAATTAGATAACGCCGGCCTTTTAGAAATGAAACCCACTGTTATTCAGCCCGGTGAGCTTTGGAAAGAATCTGGCCGCTGGAATACAATGGGAGACGAAATGCTCAAGCCGCAGAACCGTGGCGGACAGGACATGGTAGTTTCTCCTACAGCCGAAGAAGCATTTACAGCTTTAATACGCGACGGACTTTCTTCTTACAAACAGCTTCCTATAATCGCATATCAGATTAATACAAAATACCGCGACGAAATTCGTCCGCGCTATGGTGTAATGCGTGGCCGTGAGTTTACAATGATGGACGCTTATTCATTTGACGCAGACAAAGCTTCGCTTGATGCTTCTTACGACAAGTGTGCAGAAGCTTACCGTCGTATCTTTAAGCGCCTCGGTCTTAAGACAATTTCTGTAAAGGCAGACACCGGTGCAATGGGTGGCTCAGGCTCAGAAGAGTTTATGGTAGAAAGTGAAGTTGGAGACGACACACTTTTACTCTGTCCTGACTGCGACTACGCTGCAAACGTAGAAAAAGCTGCGTGCAAACCGGAAGCTCCGCTTAACAACGAAGGTAAGCCTCAGGTAAAGACAGATCTTGCAATCGAAGAAGTTGCAACTCCAAATGTATTCAGCATAGAAGACATGGAAAAATTCTTTAATGCAAAATCTACTACATTCTTAAAGGCACTTCTTTATAAAGTTTATAACTGTGCTGTAGATCTTTCTAAGACAGAATTTTACAAAAATGCCAGAACAGTTACAGAAGGCGGCCAGACATATATTCCGGAAACTTATTTCTGTGTTCTTATCCGCGGCGACCTTGATGTAAACGAAACAAAGCTTGCAGCAGAGCTTAAGGCAAGCGGTGCAGAGCTTGCATCTGACGAAGATGTTTTAAAATACTCTGGCGCACCACACGGCTTTGTAGGCCCTGTTGGAATTAAAGTTCCTGTTATTGCAGATCTTTCTACAATAGATATGCACGACTGTATTGCCGGTGCCGGTAAAGAAGGCTTCCATATTAAACATGTAGAACCGGGGCGCGACTACACTGCATTTATGACAGTTGATGTAAGAACATGTAAAGAAGGCGACAAGTGTCCTGTATGCGGCGGAACATTCTATACTAAAAAGGGCAACGAGCTTGGTCACATCTTTAAACTTGGTGACAAATATACAAAGAGCATGCATGTAACTTACCTTGACCAGAACGGAAAGGCTGTAACTCCTGTAATGGGATGCTACGGAATCGGTGTAGACCGAACACTTGCAAGCATAATCGAAGGACATCACGACGACAAAGGAATTATCTGGACAATGAGTACAGCTCCGTTCCACGTTGCAGTTGTTCCTGTAAAATATGACGGCGCAATGAAAGAAGCAGCAGATAAAATCTATGAAGAGCTTCGTGCTGCCGGAATCGAAGTAATTCTTGACGACCGCAACGAACGCCCTGGAGTTAAATTTGCAGATGCAGATTTAATCGGATATCCGGTACGTGTTGTAGTAGGAGATAAAAATCTTCCTAACGTAGAAGTAAAATTAAGAAGCAGTGCAGACGCAGAGCTTGTTCCGCTTGAAAAAGCTTCTGAAAAAATTATTTCTATTGTAAAGGAAGAACTCGCAAAACTTAACGCATAGGTTAGACAATGAAAAAACTGTTATTAGCAATATGTTCAATTTTTGTAATGGTATTAAATGCAAACGCAATTCCTGGAGTAAATCCATTTATCAAAAATCAAAGCGGGATGTATGTTTATTACAGGGACTATTCTTTTAACAGAGAATCATATCTTGGATTTTTAATTTATGATGAAGGAACTTATGCAGCAAGGTATTTCGCTCCTGGAAGTGACAAAGATCCGCCAAAAGAAATTGAAATTCTTTTTACGATAGATCCGAAAAAAGATTATGTTGATTTAACTGGTGAAAGATTTTTAACACCGATAGTTCAGGAAGATACCGATGTCATAAATTATATCCACGATATGATTTATGAATTTGCTTCCAGAAGAAAAAAAGCCGGAGATATTTCTCCGGATGCAGAAAAAAATCCGGGAGCAAATTTAATTTTAAAAAAATCTCCTTCATATATGGAATCCGGTTTTATTTCAAAAGAAGATTTCAATCAGTTTGGTGGAGAAGTTTTTGTTTACTATGATTATACAATTCCAATATTCAATATAAAAAAAATAATTGATAATTCACGTAAAACAGTTTTTGAAGCAGTGGCTGCAGGAAGAATAAAATCTTCTGCTGATAAAAGTTTTTCAAGCTTCAGACCGCTGGAAGCAAACTGGACTCCTATACAGAAGAAAAATAAAAAAGAAAAATCTTTTACAGCGGAAATCGAAGGAACAAAAATAAATCTCGATGAAGGCTGGTCAAATAAGATGGGAGATTCTGAAGCAGAATTTCAGAACATCTATTTCCGTGGAAACGATTCCCTTCTTTCAATATTCAAGCTGGATGAAAAGTTTCTTTTTACCGACAGTCTTATGACAGTTATCCTTTCAGAAAACTCGTACACTCCTTTGAACAGTATCAGCATTTCTGAAGAGGGAAGCCGTATTACGGTTTATTCAACTTCGATAGATGCAGAAACCGGCAGGGTATACGAAAGAATCTTCATTTTCAGGGAAAACTCAGGTTCAAAACACATTTTGTTCTTAAATCTGCTTAAAAGCGAGTTTGAATCTGACAGAAAATACTATCTTAACATTCTTAAAACCTGGAAATAGGATAAACACCAGAATCCGTAGAAAGTTATACAAAATGGCTTAAAATTTTGAAAAAAAAGCAGGAATTTGGCCTTAAAAACACTAAAAAGGGGAAATTTTACCCCTTTTTTTGTTTTTTTTGTTGACAACTTTGACTAATGGATAGATAATTATAGTTACAAAAGAGGGAAACCCTTTGCTTTGCAGAGGGACTCTAATAACATTTTATGTTCATGTATCCTGGAGGAAATATGAAGAAAAGTAGAATTATTCTTTCAGCAATCGCAGCAGCTGCTATGATCGCAACAGTATCAAGCTGTGGACCTGCAAAGAAAAAATTGGTAATCTGGTCGTTCACAGACGAACTTCAGACAATGGTAGAAAAGTACTACAAAGTTGATCATCCTGAAGTAGAAGTAGAATACTCACTTACTCCTACAGATCAGTTCCCTAACAAATTGGACCCAGTTCTCGCTAACGGAAATGGTGCACCAGACGTATTCGCTCTCGAAGACGCTTTCGTACGCAAATATGTTGAACAGGGTGAAGATCTTCTTCTCGACTTGACAGACGTTTATAACGAAATCAAGGGAAAAATGATCTCTTATCCAGCTGATGTTGGATCTTACAACGGAAAAGTATACGGACTTTCTTGGCAGGCATGTCCAGGTGCTATGTTCTATCGCCGCTCACTTGCAAAGAAATACTTCGGAACAGACGATCCTGCAGAAGTACAGAAGAAAGTTTCTGACTGGAATGCATTCCTTGATGCAGCTGAATTCCTTAAGAACAAATCAAACGGAAAATGTGTAATCGTTTCAACAACTGGTGACTTATTCAAGCCATTCCAGGGTGCTCGCAAACAGCCATGGGTAGTAGGTGGAAAACTCACAATCGATCCAGCTATGAAAGACTACATGGATATGTGTAAACTCTTGAAAGACAAAGGATATGAAGGACGCCAGGGACAGTGGGCTGAAGGTTGGTTCGCTGGAATGAAAGGTGAACTCAAAGACGAAAAAGGAAACGAAGTAGAAGTATTCTCTTACTTCCTCCCTACATGGGGTCTCCACTACGTTCTTAAACCAAACGCTCCAGACACAACTGGTGACTGGGCTATGTGTGCTGGACCAGCTGCTTACAGATGGGGTGGTACATGGGTTGCTGCATACAAGAACACAAAAGTTCCTGAACTTGCAAAAGAATTCATTAAATACGTAGCTACAGATGACAGCTTCCTCGAAAGATGGGCTAAAGACACTGGTGATATGGTATCTAACAACAACGTAATCAACAAGATTAAAGATACATACCAGGAACCATTCCTTGGTGGACAGAACCACTATGCTGCATTTGCTGCAATGGCAAACAACGTAGATGGAAAACTCACACAGGGTACAGACCAGGCTATCGAAGGAATCTTCGGTGAAGCTACAGCTGCATACATCAATGGTGAAAAATCTAAAGAAGATGCACTTGCTGACTTCGCTGATCAGGTTAGCCAGACACTCGGATTCTAATTTTTAGAATCTAGAAAAAGTGCAGCGTGACTTCGGTCGCCCTGCACTTTTTTTATAAAAAATATATTTACATAATGTTTTGGGAGTAAATATGGCCAATAAGAAATTAGGTTCTGAGGCTAAACTTCAAAAATATGGTGTATTCTTTGTTATTCCATTCATCGTAATATACTTATTTTTTCAGTTATGGCCTACCATTTATACAGTCTTCTTGTCTTTCACAGATAAAAAAGGCTTTAACTCAGGACTTCACGGATCTATTTATATTGAAAGACCGTTAGACGAAGTAATGATTGAGGGCGACGCTATTAATGAGAGAGAAATTCGTCGCGTAAATAAAAAAACGGGTGTTGCAACCACAGAAATGGTTCCAGACAGACTCGTTGATCAAGATGGAAAATTAATCGGAAATATCATAGTTAAAAAAGATGGTAAGAAATTTGTCGGCATCAGAGTCTGCAAAAAGATGTGCAAGAACAGAAATTACAAGAAAGCAGATTTAATGAAAGGCGACAATTTTAGATCTTGTCTAGTTTCTAAGTGCAAAGGTGTTCATACGATCGGATTGGAAAACTTTGCAACTTTAGTTAAAGATAAATATTTCTGGGGTTCAGTTGGAAACACATTCATTATGTGGCTGTTTAACTTTACTCCTCAGTTGGGCTTAGCTCTCCTGTTTGCTATCTGGTTTACAGACCCACGTATGCATTTGAAATGTAAGAATACATTCCGTGCATTGTTCTATATGCCAAACCTTTTGACAGCAGCATCAGTAGCTATTTTGTTCAGAAGTTTGTTCGGATTCCCTAACGGACCTATTAACCAGTTCCTCTTTGGACTTGGAATTAACGAAAAAGTAACTATTGCCGGTGAAGAAACAGTACAGGCTATTCAGTTCTTTAGAAGCATTCCATGGTCACGTGGAATCGTATCATTCATCCAGTGGTGGTTGTGGTGTGGTCAGACATTGATTATGTTGATGGCTGGTATTACATCTATTTCACCTTCTTTGTATGAATCTGCAGTTGTTGATGGTGCTAACCAGGGACAGCAGACATTCTATATTACGCTTCCTTTGTTAAGACCAATGATGCTCTTTATTTTGATTACATCATTGATTGGTGGTATGCAGTTATTCGAAATTCCATTCCTCTTAACAGATATGCGTGGTGGTCCGGCATTCTCAATCAGATCTATGATTGTATACATGTATAACATTGCATTCCAGGGAACAAACGGCTATGGTTATGGTTCTGCCATTGCTATGGGTGTATTCGTAATTACAATGTTCCTTTCTATGCTTATCTACTTCTTTATGCAGGATCGTAGCGACGTAGGTCGTAAGTAGGAGGTTGAAAATGGATTATAAAGCATCTATGACTGTCAAAAAGACAGTAATTTATATTCTTATGGTTTTCTTCGTTGTTATTGCTTTGGTACCTATCTACTTGATGTTGATTAATGCTACTCGTTCTACAGAAGAAATCAACGCAGGACTTTCTTTGCTTCCGAGTCGTTTTAGTGTACAGAACTGGAACTTACTTATTACTTGTGGTTCTGGTCTTAAGGTAGCAAATGTTGGTGCTGCTGGCGGATGGCAGGCAATCTTTAATAGTTCTGCTTATGCCGGTCAGTTTATCCATATCGGTGATTTTATTGTTTACTTCTCAAAGGGTAAATTCCAGGTATGGAAAGGTATGCTTAACTCTATCATCGTTGCTGTTGGATCTACAGGTTTAGGTATTTACTTCTCTGCATTAACTGCATATTCATTGCATGTTTATAACTACAGAGGAAGAAAGTTCATCTGGGCATTCATTCTCTTTGTAATGATGCTTCCAGCTTCTATTTCGTTCATCGGATTTTACCAGTTTATGTCAATGATTCACTTGACAAACAGCTTTATTCCGTTGACAATTCCGGCTATTGCTTCTGCCGCAACTGTATTGTTCATGAGACAGTATATGGCATCTGTTCTTTCACTTGAATTGATCGATGCAGGTCGTATCGACGGTGCAGGAGAATTTAGAATCTTTAACCAGATTATTGTTCCAATTCTCCAGCCAGCTCTTGCTACACAGGCAATCTTCGGATTTGTAGGATCATGGAACAACTTTGTTACTCCAATGATTCTTTTACAGGACGATAAGAAAAAGACATTACCTATTATTGTACAGTTACTCCGTGGTGATATTTATCGTACAGAGTTCGGTGCTATCTATATGGGTATTGCCGTATCACTTGTTCCTATTATCATCTTCTATTGTTTTATGTCTAGATATATCATTTCTGGATTAACAATGGGATCTGTTAAGGAATAATTTAGTAATGAAGATGGTGATTTTATATCACCATCTTTAAATAAGAACTTCTTTTGCGGAATTTACATAGCAGGAATGAATGGCCATATTGCAACAGGGTGTTGCAAATACTCCTTTTTGCTATGTTTGCTGCAGAAGTTGTTCTATAAAAGGCCCGCAAGGGCTTTTTTTTTGCCCGAATGATTAATTTTATTCTGTAACTGCCGGAAGCTCTGACTGTGAAAAGATTGTTTTTTCGTTAAGGATGATGATAAATTTGTCATCCTTTTTTGTTAAGCCGCTTATGTATTCCGGAGAGATTGTATTTCCAAACTTTGGTGGTGGTTCTACATCCTGTTCGTCGACTTCAAGAACTTCGAGGACAGAATCGGTAACGGCACCAAATGTAATTATGCGGTCAGGATTTTCATCTGTGGGTTTGCTTACTTCTACAACGATGATTCTTGTATCTTTTGTAGGTTCGTGCTCAGGAAGGGAAAACTTTTGTCGTAAGTCTGTTACAGATATTCCGTTGCCGCGTGAATTGATTAATCCTTTTATATAAGGTGATGCACACGGAATTTTTACAGGTTCAGAGTATTCAAGAACTTCCTGAACTTTGAATACTTCAAAGGCGTAAACATTATTGTCGAGTGTAAATGTCAGAAGTTGATTTGTCATTTTGATCTTCCTGTTTTCTGTGTTTTTTCAATCTTTTGACTGACAGATTTTGAAGCAGTTGTTATATCTTTTTCAGAAAATAATTTGTTTACATCAAGAATCAAAAGATAGTTTTGATTTTGTGAAACAATATCAGAAACAAATTCTGCGCCACAGAACTTTTTGGATTTTACCAGAGGCTCGAGAACGCTGTCATCGATATCCAAAACTTCCTGGACAGAATCTGCCGTTATTCCGAAAAGATTTATAACACCGTGTTCCTGATCTGTGATTTCGAGAACGATGATTCTTGTTTCATTATCGACAGGTTTTTTTTCCAGTCCAAACCGGGAACGAATGTCCATGATTGCAATATTTGTATCTCTTGAGCGGATGATACCCATGAGAAGTGGGCTTGAACATGGAATCTTTACAGGTTCTTCATATTCAAGCACTTCCTGGATTCGGAATACATTGATTGCATATTGAGTATCTTCAATTGTAAAAGACAAATACTGCTGAATCATATTAGAACTCTTCGAAATCAGAATCGCTTATGTCCCCGGAAGATTTCGGAGAGAAAGTGTTCCTTGGAGAAGGAGCTTCTGGTTCCGGTTTGTTATCTTCTAAAACAGGTTTTTCTACGGGAATTTCTTCGTCTTTTCTTGCTGTTTCCTGGACAAAGTCAGAAACAGAAGAAGGTTTTGTTTTTTTAGGTTTTTCTGCAGGATGTTCTGCCTTTTTTGTTTCGGCTGTATATTCTTCTACAAGTGATTCATCAATTGAGAAGTAGCTGATTGCTTTAACAAGTTTCTGTGCTTCATTAGAAAGTTCTTCTGCCATTGCTGCCATTTCTTCTGCTGCAGATGCGTTCTGCTGAACAACTGTGTCAAGCTGAATGATTGCAGTAGAAACCTGTTCTGCTCCGTTATCCTGTTCGCGGCATGCGGTTGCAATTTCATCGATGAGTTGTGAAGTCTGTTCCATTCCAGGAACAACTTCGTTGATTTTGTTTCCTGCATTTTCTGCTGCAAGGAGAGTTTTTCCAGAAAGTTCACTGATTTCTCCAGCTGCAACTTTTGAACGTTCTGCAAGTTTGCGGACTTCTGATGCAACAACTGCAAATCCTTTTCCTGCTTCTCCGGCGCGAGCTGCCTCGATTGCGGCATTGATTGCAAGGAGGTTTGTCTGATTAGAAATTTCTTCAATGATGTTAATCTTGTCTGCAATTTCTTTAACAGCTTCGAGTGCTTCTGTTACAGCCATTCCGCCAGCTTCTCCTTCTGCAGAAGTCTGGTTGGCAATTGAGCTTGTCTTTGCTGCATTGTCTGCTGTCTGTCTGATGTTTGATGTCATTTCTTCCATTGTTGCAGACATTTCTTCTGTAGATGCAGCCTGCTCGGAAGCTCCAGATGATACTGACTGGCTTGAAGAAGAAAGCTGTGAGCCACCGGTTTCAACGTGAATTGCAGAATCACGCACTGTTAAAAGAATTGTTGAAAGTTTAATGATCATTGATTTAAGTGACTGAGCCATTTCACCAAGTTCATCTTTGCGTGATAGAATTTTGTTTTTCTGTTCTTCAGGAACGTTGTTAAGAACAAGATCGCCGTCTGCGATGTCTCCAAGCATGAGTGAGACTGTTTTAAGTGATTTTGTAATTGCATTGGCAAAAAGATAGAAAACGAAAACTCCAAGAAGTGTAAGTACAATTCCAAGACCACCGTTAAAGAGTGCCATTACCAGAACACCGTGAGAAAAGTCAATGTAAGGAGCATACATTGCGATTGTCCAGTTTGTTCCTTTGATTGGTGTATAAGAAACAAAGAAACGGTGACCGCGAACCGTTGTCATTTCTGAATTAACTTCTCCGTTAATTGCACGCTGTACACATGGAGCAAGATATTTATAGGAAACATCTGTTTCTGCGTCTTTTACGAAGTCACGGCCTATACCGGCAAGCTTTTCATTTGATGTTCCGATTACTTTACCTGTTTCGCGAGAGATGATAACTGTTGTATTGCGTTTAGAAACTTTTACGCTGTTACAGATTTCATTAAGAATGTCCGTTGTAGTATCAATACAAACTGCACCTAAAAAGTTTCCATTGTCGTCTTTATAAGGAACAGCATATAAAAGAGCCTCTGCATTTAAAATTTTATTCATCAGAGGATCAGTTACTGCTCTGTTACCTTTTTGAGTTTCCTTAAAGTATGCGCGCTGTGAAATATCAACAGGCTTTCCATATGAATTATAGGCATTACCTGCTGCATCAGAAAAAACAAAGTAGCGGTGGCCGACAGCTTCGTTTACATCTTTTGCAAGTTTTTTTGCCCGAACTTCAACTGGTATCGATGTATCTTTGATATCATCTCGATTTGCAATTGCTTCAAGTCTTGCATATTCTGTTTCAATTCTTGAAGAGGCATAACTTGAAACTTCCTGGAATAAAAGTGATAAACTGTGTAACTCAGTATCAATAATTACATTTCTTGTTGCAATGGCAGAACTGATTGCTATAGTTGCAATTGTAACACAAAGAACAGAAAGAGAAATGCGCATTATTGTCCGTTTAAGACTTACTCTCATAACTAAACTCCTTTATCTGTTAATCTATCCGATTATTTTTTTAACGATTGCTAAAAGTTTTTCAGAAGTGAACGGTTTTACAATCCAGCCGGTTGCTCCTGCAGATTTTCCTTCCTGCATTTTAGAATCCTGGCTTTCGGTTGTAAGCGCAATGATTGGTGTAAACTTGTAATTTTCGTTTGCACGAAGCTGCTTAATCATTTCGATTCCGTCCATATTCGGCATGTTAATATCTGTAATTATCAAACTATATTTTGTTTCATTAGCTTTTGCTAAGCCGTCAACTCCATCAACTGCCTCTACGACTTCGTAACCTTCTTGAGAAAGAACAAAAGAAATACTCTTTCTAATAGATGCTGAATCGTCAACTGCTAAAATTTTTTTATCTGCCATAATAACTCCTCCATTTCTGTAAACAGAATAATTTTTATCTTATCAATGCTGCATTTATCATTGTCTGGGCAATGTTAGACAATGGAACTATTTTATCAACGCCACCGTTTTTTACTGCTTCGCCCGGCATTCCGTAAACGATACAGGACGCTTCATCTTGAGCAATAGTAAAAGCTCCTGTGTCGTGCATTTCGCGCATTCCTTTTGCACCATCATCACCCATTCCTGTCATGATAATTCCGATTGCATTTTTTCCTGCATAGCGGGCTGCTGAACGGAATAAAACATCGACAGATGGTCTGTGTCTTGATACAAGAGGACCCTCTTTTACTTCTACGAAGTAGCGGTTTCCCGACCGCTTTAATAATGTATGATAGTTTCCAGGGGCAATTAATGCCTGTCCCTGAATAACCGCATCACCATTTTGTGCTTCTTTAACATGAATCTTACAGATTCCATCAAGACGTGAAGCAAATGCTGCTGTAAAATGTTCCGGCATATGCTGAACTATAACAATGCCCGGAGAATCATCTGGAAGCATGGAAAGAAAATCCTTTAATGCTTCTGTTCCACCTGTACTTGCTCCTACAACGACAATCTTTTCTGTTGTTTCCAGTACTGCAGATGAAGCGCCCGGTTTTTCAAGCATTACGTCTGCAGAAAGTTTTGGCTGAACAGTATGTGTTTTGGAAACAAGCGGAGAAGGAATTAACTTCTTGATGTTTGCCGTAGATTTAAATGCAGATTTTACTGCATCACATATTCTGACTTTCGATTCTTCTAAGAATTTTCTTGTTCCGAGTGCTGGTTTTTGAATTACTTCTGCTGCACCATATTCAAGAGCTTTCATTGCATTTTCAGATCCCTTTGAAACCATCGTTGAACAGACAACGCAAGGAATCGGATCAACTGTTTCGTTCATTTTGCGAAGGAAAGTTAATCCATCCATGCGTGCCATTTCGATGTCGAGGATAATAACATCCGGACGTTCTACTTTTATTTTCTTAGCGCCGAAAATCGGATCAGATGCAGTTGCAATGACTTTGATGTCGGGATCAGAATTGAGGATAGAACTGAGTGTTTCTCTGACTAATGCAGAATCGTCTATGACAAGAACTTTTATCGGCATTTTTTAGAGCTCCTTAGTCTTTTGAAAGACAGTTGTAGAAACTGTTTTAAGCGGAAGGTTAGATCCGAATATTGTTTCTGAATGTCCAAGAAACAAAAATCCACCCGGCTTTAAACAGTCAACCAGTTTTTTTATAACTGCAAGTTGTGTTGGTTTATCAAAATAAATCAGCACGTTCCTGCAGAAAATAATATCTTTTTTATTTTTAACCCGATAAAAGCTGTCCATAAAGTTTAATCTCTCGAACGTAACTTTATTTCTGATAGCCGGCTTTACTTTTGCAAGCTGCATATCGGGATTTTTGCTTTTTAAAAAATATTCATGTTTAATTTTATACGGAATTTTTTCAATTGATTCTAACGGATAAACTGCTTCGACAGCTTTTGATAGAATCTTTGTTGAAATGTCTGTCGCAAGAATTTTGTAATCTGAAAATTTTCCAGGATTCTTTTTGATAAATTCTGAAAGAACGATTGAAAGAGTGTATGGTTCTTCTCCAGAAGAACAGCCTGCAGACCAGATTTCTGGAACTGTGATGTTATTTTCTGCAAGATAAGGAAGAACAGAATTTGACAGAAAATCAAAGTGAGTTTCTTCTCTAAAGAAATGTGTAAGATTTGTTGTAATCAAATCTATCATCATGATTATTTCATCACTGGAAGTTTTATCAGAAGAGAAGACATAATTAACATATTGATCATAGTTTTCAAAGTTTAAGGCCTTGAGTCTGTTTGCAAGGCGTGCCTGAATCATCGTGAGCTTTGATTCTGGAAGTTTTATTCCAGTGGTTCTCTGCATGAATGATGAGATGCGTTTAAACTGAATTTTTGAAAGCGCCTGTTGTTCCTTTAAGAGAAACTTAGTCGCAGGGGGAGAAGTTTTTACTGCTGTAGCTGTATTAGTTTTTACGTTCATTTTTCCCCATGTCTATTTTTCTGATGATATCAGAGAGTTTGAAAATATCTAAAATAAGTGCAACTGATCCATCGCCAAGAATTGTTGAACCGGAAAGCCCTTCGATTTTCTTATATAGTTTTCCAATCGGTTTGATGACCGTCTGATGATTTCCGATGATGTGGTCAACGATGATTCCTATTTTAGAAGACTGGTCGTTAACTACAACAACCTGCGGATTTTGTGGTAAAGGTGAATCAACTTCAAAATATTTACGCATATTGATGCACGGAAGATATTCATCGCGGGCAACAATGTGAGAACAGAGAAAATCTGAATCTTCTGCAGGTTCGTATTCGATACATTCTTCGACTCCAGAAACAGGAACAACATATTTGTTGTCACCGATTTGAACAAGCATCCCTTCGATAATTGCAAGTGTAAGAGGAATCTTTAAAATAAAGCTGGAGCCTTTTCCTCTTTCTGTTTCTACAGAAACGCTTCCTCCAAGAGAATCGATATCACGTTTAACGACATCCATTCCGACACCGCGGCCAGAAACAGAAGTAACGGTCTTGTTTGTACTGAAACCTGGCTGGAAAATCATCTCGAATATCTGTTTGTCAGTTAAGTTTTCGTTCGCCTTTATCAAGCCGCGTTCTACACCCTTGTTGTAGATGGCATCTTTATTTAATCCGCCGCCGTCATCGGAAATTGTAATAAGTACAAAGGCGCCGGCATGTCTTGCAGAAAGTTTTACGGTTCCAGTTGCGTTTTTACCAAGCTGAGCACGGATTTCCGGATTTTCGATTCCGTGGTCGCATGAGTTTCTTATAAGATGAACCAGAGGGTCGTTGAGCTTTTCGATAACATTTTTATCAAGCTCTGTGTCGGCGCCTTCTGTGACGAGCTCAATGTTTTTTCCAAGCTGGGCTGCAAGGTCGTGAACCAGGCGGCGGAATCGCGAGAAAATGGTTCCTATCGGAAGCATTCGCATGTCCATCGAAGTGTCGCGAAGAGAGAAGATTAAATGTTCTCCGAGTTCGGTTAATGTTTGAAGACCAGGGTTTTTGATTTCTGCAGCTACAGAAGAAAGACGTGCATTAAATGTTACAAGTTCTCCGACAAGGTTAACAAGCTGGTCGAGTTTTGAAGAGTTAACTCTGATTGTCTGAGAGGCAACAGGATTTTGAACGGCTTGAGAAGCAGGAATTTCTTTTGCCTTGACCAGCTTATTTAAATGTCCCTGTTCTGCAAGGGCAGCCTTAATCTGCTGTTCTGAAACAACATTTTTCTGAACAAGAAGATCTCCGACTTTTTTCTGTTCTTCAATTACTTTTGTAAGTTCAGCTTCGGTAATAAGCTTTCGGGAAATTAAAATTTCACCAATTTTTTTATGAACGCCGAAATCATTTATTTTTTCGATTTTTATCTGAGAAGTATCATCAACAAAAATAAATACGTCTTTAATATCGTTTTCTGTTTTCGAAGTTGTTAAAATGATGTCCCAGTAAAGATAACATTTTTCTTCTTCGAGTTTTGAAAGAGGCGGAATTTTATCAGCAAAGGTTAATATAGTTGCATTACCCATTTCGGCAAGTTCTTTTACAAGGAGCTCAGGACGGGTACCGTTTTGCATGATGGTATCAGAAGGAACAAAGGAAATACGCCATGTTGATTCCGGTAAGGCATCACCTTTTTCTGAACTGCTGTCGTTTTGTAAAGAAAGCTGAGCTTCGTTCTGTTTTTGAGAAACAGAAGCTGCAGATTTTTGAGTTTTTTCGAACGGTTCAACACAACTGTTTAATTCTTCGATTATAAATTGTGAAGCATTTTGAAGTTCCGGGGTAATTTCTGCTCCAAGTAAAGAACGGATGTGATCGCGTGCTTTTAGTGTAAGGTTTATAAGCTGTGGAGTTACGGGAACAATTCCGTTACGCACCATATCAAAAGTACTTTCCATTTTGTGTGTAAACTTTGAAATTTCATCAAAGCCGAACATTGCCGAAGAACCTTTGATTGTATGCATGCTTCTGAAAACTGCAGAAATTACTTCCTGGTTTTCAGGTTCTGTTTCCAGAGTAAGGAGATAACCTTCAAGATTGTCGAGGAGTTCATTTGCTTCATCAAAAAATACGGATGCTACCTGGTCAAACATTATTTTTCATCCTCACTTTTTTCTTCTGGAAGGGTTAATGACATCATTTGCAGAAGATTTTTAATTTCATCTGAAATGTTTTGAACGAAAAATTTTTTCTTAAGGGAATCTGCTTCTAATTTTGCAGAAATAAATATCTGCATGATAGAAGAATCGATATCAGTAAGACCGGCCAGATCAACTATAGTGGTCTTATTGTCCTTTAATGAGGCGAAAATCTGTTGTTTTATAGACGCAGCCTGTTCTATCCCCGCTGCTTCAGTCAAATGAATATTTGAACCGGATGTTTTTTTTCTAGACATAAACTCTCCAATTTGTAACAGACAAAAAAAGACCATGTATATATCTAAGATATATATACACGGCCTCCCAGTTCACTTCTTATAGTTTACTATTAATCACTTAATCCGTCAAATTTTATATGGTAGAAAAATATGAAAAAAACAGCAGAAACGCGTGAATTTTCAGGAAGTAAAAAAGAGCTGTCTGAGACCTTGAGGGCTTTTTTGTGCTGAAAATTTATAATGCGGATAAGGGGAATTTATGGTAAAATAATTGATATCAGGGTGGCGAAGTGGAGAGCGTTATGACAGATGAATCTTTTTTTACATTTAGTCTTGGAGAAGGAACTTTTGCACTTCCTGTTCAATTTGTAAGGGAAGTTCTTAATTACGAACCAATTACGAGTGTTCCGAAGGCACTCCCGTATCTTAAGGGAGTGATGAATATCAGAGGCTCGGTTGTAACTGTAGTAGATTTTAGGGAGCTGTTTGGTTTTAAATCTCAAAAAAGCCTTGAAAAATGTTCAATTATCGTTCTTGAAATTGAGCAGGAGGGTGATGAACCGCTTGTTTTGGGAATGATTGCGGATTCTGTTGATGTAGTTACAAAACTTGAGTTTGTAGTTTCTGAAAATTATGATTTTGGAACTCTGCCTGGCCGTAAAGATTTTATCTTGAAAGTTGCAAAGAACGCTGATAATTTTATTCTGGTTCTTGATATTAAAAAAATTCTTGAGTCGATAGAGAAGGAAATCGGTTTGTAAAAAATGAGTAAAAAATTATACTATTCTGTTTGTGCGGCACTTGTTTTATTAAGCTGTTTATTTGCTTTTTCAACGATAGATGAAAAAATCTGCGATCTTTTTTTACAGAATAAAACGCAGGCTGAATTTTCAACGAACATAGTTCTTATCAAAAATGAAGCATCAATCGATGCAGGAAAAAATTCTTTCAGTATAAGTCGTGAAGTTTATGCAGAAGCTGTAATGGTTCTTCGTGAACTTGGAGCAGACGCTATCTGTGTAGATGATGATTTTTCTAAAATCGAAAGCAACAATATTTTTTTTGATGAAGATGAATATTTTGCAAATTGTATTAAGGCTTGCAGAAATGTAGTTCTGCCATTTAGATTTGCGAATGATGCAGGTAAAACAAATTTAATAGAAAAATTTGCATTGAAGAATGTTGTAGACAAAAATGACAAAGTTACTCCAGAATTTAATTCTGTTGAACCATGTATAAAAGTTCTTAGCGATGCGTGTGAATACAGCGGATTTATGAATATAAGTCCGGATAAAGATGGAAAAATAAGAAGGGTACATCTTGTTGCAAAGTATGATGGGAAATATTATGCAAATGAAATTCTTGCAACTCTCTTAAAAGTTTTAAATAATCCAACGGTAAACATTTACAATAATAAAATTGTGCTGGACTTTCCAGGTTCAGTAAAAAAAATGATTATTCCTAGAGATACAAGCGGTGCAGTTGTTTTAAATTTTAATGCAAGTGATTTTTCTAACTGTAAATCCATTGATATTGATACACTTTATAGAATTAAAACAATTGAAAATAAAATCGTAAAAAGCATTCAGGAAATGGAAGACAGGGGATTTTTTGATTATACCCCGGAAGACATGTCTCCTGATTTTACATGCAATAAATTTATTGATAGAAAAGAATATCTTTTTAACATTCTTAATAAACTTCTGGATAATATTGACGAAGCCTTTAATGAATATGTAATTGCAAAAGAAGATTTTTTAGAATGTCTTGAAATGTATGTTTTAAGTGCTGCTGATGAAGTGTTGGTTGAGGTCGGAGAAAAAAATGGAAGAGATACTTCATATGTTGAAAAATATTTTGAAGAACTCCGTTTAAACTGGGAAGAATTAAAGGAGCTTCGAAAAGAAATAAAAGAGAAGGCAGAGAATTCTTTGTGTCTTTTTGGAAATTCAGAAGAGCAGTACCTGCTTGCGCATATGATGCTTTATCCATATTCAGGGGAAGGGGTTGCGGCAAAATACGACAGTTATTTTGTTAAAGTGATGCCATGGTGGGTTTCTCTGATTCTTGCAGCAATTATCTGTGCAAGTTTCGTTTTAGTCTTTGAAAGACTTGATAATCTTGCAAAAAAAATTACAATTGGTGCAGTTTTTGCCTATTTTAGTATTTTTGTACCGTATATAATCTTTGTTTTGACAGGAGTGTTTACTGGAGCAATAATCCCTCTTGCATCGATTTATTTTGTCGTAATAATTTCTGTAATTCTTTCAATTGTTTCTAAATATGTTTTAAAAAATCATGCAAAAGAAAGACTTGGAAAGAAAGTAGATCAAAAAATCCTTGATTCTTATCTTGAAAGCAATGGAAGAGTTGCAGAAAAACTCTGGCTTTCTGTTGCTCAGATAGAAATAGATAATTTTAAAAAGATTGAAAGCTCTTACAAAAACTGCGCCGAACTTGTTGAATATCTTAATGAATATTACTCGATTGTGACGGATGTTGTCCTTTCTAACGGCGGGATTGTCTGCAGCCAGCAGGGTGAAAAGATGCTCTGTGTATTCGGAATTTTTGATAAACTCGATGTTTCTGAAAAAGCGTGTCATGCGATGCTCGAACTTAAAAAGAAAGGTGTCGATGGAAAATTTGTTATGAACATTTCTTTATTCACTGGAAATTTTATTGCTGCAGAATTTGGAACAAAAAACAGAATGAGTTATTCGGTTACTGGAAATAATGTAAATATTGCAGAAGATGTTTTGAATTATTGTTCTGAATATGAGTCAAAAGGATTTTTAATTAACGAAAGTACTCTTAAAGAAATCTCGGGAAGCTTTATGGTTCGTGCGCTTGATAAAGTTATGTGCCGGCATTCTGATAAGAGCCTCAGACTGTTTGAAGTTCTTGATGATGCAGAAACAGTTTCTGATGACCAATGGCTTTTAATTGAAAAATGGCAGAATGCACTTAAGGATTATGAAAGCTGTGAATTTGAAAGTGCGAAAAAAGCATTTGATTATATTGCGAAAAATCAAAAGACAGACAGGACGGCAAAAATATTTTCTTTACGCTGCCAGGAGTTTATAAAAAATCCGCCGCCAAAAGAATGGGACGGAATTTATTTATAATAAGATATAATTTGTTTACTGGGAATTTTATTTATTCTGTTTGATTTCTTTTAATGTCTTTATGATTTTGACATATTCAAGTATTGAAGAATAGTCAATTGTAATTAAAGAAGCTTTATTCTTTTTTGTTTCGATAAGTTTTATTGCGAGAGTTGTAGTTCCTTCTTTGTCCGGTTCTTTCCATGATGTTTCTGGAAATGTTTCAATCTGATTAAACGGAATAAAATGATCTGAGCTGACGATTCCATTTTTATAAATTCCTTCAATTTTTGTATAGACGAGTTCTTTTACGCTTATAAAACATGCGAGGGCAGAGACTGCGCTCATAAGACATGAAATGAAAACAGTTGATCTTGTGAAAAGCGGAAGTATTATAAGAATAGGACATGTGATTAAAACAGCTATGCCTTTTTGTTTTCGTACTGAATTTGTTTTTAAAATTAAAGTTCCTGTTTTGGAAAGAATTATTTTTCTAAGGAATTTTATCAGACTTGTTTGGACGATAAAATAAACAAGAGCAATAGAAGCTACTGTTAGTTTTATTATTTCATGTGCTGATGGCATTTTAAACCTCTTGGTTGGAATTTTTAAACCAGATTTTCAGTGCATTAATCAGTGATGGAAATGCAGCAGGAAGTTTTTCTATATCTTCGATTGATTCAAGTCTGACACTTTTAAATCCCTGAACTTCATTTTCCTGCCTGTGCATTCTGTCAATGATTTTTGTATCTGATAAATTAAACTCTGCGAGAAAGAAAAGGTCGCAGGTTTTATAAACAAAGTTTTTGTATTCGTATGTATTTGGAAAGCTTGCGATGTATTTGATTGAAGAAGGCGTAAGGCCGGTTTCTTCCCGGCATTCACGGATGGCAGCTTCTTCTGCAGATTCATCCTGGTCGCAGAAACCTCCAGGGGCTGCGAGAAAACCTTTTCTAGGTTCTTTTGCGCGTACTTCAAGAATGATAGATCCGTCTATATCTTCTATGATTAAACCTACAGCAGCTGCAACATTATTATACAAATCAAAACCGCAGTCAGGACAAAACCATTTTCTGTTGTTTTTATAAGTGATGTTTTTCCCCGAACACATCGGGCAGATTTTAAATTCGTTGGACATAAAAACTATTCTTCCTGAACTTCGTCAGCATGTTCTCTTTCGCGGATTGTACGGCAGAGCAATGCGATTTCACGGTCAAGGTTGTCAGAAGATTCGCGTGCAAAGATTTTATCACAGGCTGTACTTACTTTTGTAATGGCAACGGAAATCTGCTGTTCAAATTTTCCGGCACGCGTACTTGCGCTTGGTTCAATTTTGTTGAGGGTGTCATAGCATTGCGCAATCTGAGAACGCTGTTCCGGATAACCTTCGGAAAGGTTTAAAGCTTTCTGGTTAAGGATATCCATGCGTTTTTTAAGTGAAACCAGAGAGTCATTTGCCGCTTTCTGGTTTTCTTTTGAATATTTAGACTTTCCTGTACGGGAAAATAAAGTTCCGAATAAAGACAAACTTAGCATAGTTCTTATGTTATACAACAAACTCATTTTTGTCGAGTGCGTAGTTCATTGAAAATAGTTGCTTTTTCCAATACTATAGGCGGATGAGTATGAAAAATTTACGCTTATTCCGGTTTATAAGTGCCGTTTTTTCAGTATGTCTGCCTCTTTTACTTGGTTCATGTGGGAAAAGTGTTATGGGCATGCAGACTGAATATGTTTTCGGGACGGTATGTACTGTAGATTTGTACGAAGACGGAACGGAAGAGCTTTATGCTGAAATTTTCGAAAGACTGAGGGACATTGAAAAGGAATTTAGCGTCAGGATAAGGGAATCTGAAATTTCAAGGATAAATGCTTCTATGGGCAGGAAAGTCTATGTAAGCAGAGAGGTTTTTGATCTTTTACAAAATTCAGTCTATATATCAAAAGTGACAGACGGGGCATTTAATCCGGCGCTGGGGGCTTTAATAGAGCTTTGGGGAATAGGAACTGACCATGAAAGGGTCCCGGAAATTGAAGAGATTGAAGAAGCAAAAAAGCATTGTGACCCGGGAAAAGTTGTTTTAGCAGAGGAAGACGGGAAATACAGCGTTGTTCTTGAGGATGAAAAGATAAGGATTGACCTTGGAGGAATTGTAAAGGGGTTTGCGGCAGATGAAACCGTCAGGATTCTTGAAAAAAAAGGAGTAAAAAAGGCTCTGATTAACTTTGGCGGCAATGTTTATGCTTACGGGCATAAGTCAGATTTGCCGGGAAGTTATTGGAAAATTGGCATAAAGAATCCGCTTGAAGATACATCAGAACCGATTGAGGTTGTAAGTGTTGATTCTCAGAGCGTCGTGACAAGCGGGGGCTATGAAAGGTTTTTTATACGGGATTCTGTAAGATATCACCATATTATTGACGGTAAAACAGGTTTTCCGGCTGAAAATGATATAGCAAGCGTTACCGTGATAAGTAAAAGCAGTACGCTTTGCGATGCGCTGGCAACAGCCTGGTTCGTTTCCGGCGGGAAGGGTGATTTTGAAGGGATTACGGAAAATAATAAAATTCAGCTTGTAATAATCACTAAAAATGGAGAAATCCATAAAAAAGAATAGTGAATTTTCTTGAATTATTGTTCCCACTCTGATAAAATGGTAAAAAAGTATGATGGATGAAAAAAGTAGGGAATCTGCAGAATTTAAGGCGTTTGTAAAAAGTGCCGGTTCTGACGATTTTGTTTTTGTATTTAATTTAGATAAAAATAGAATCTCTTTTAGTGACGATATAGTTAAAGTACTGTCTATTCCTGAGCGCGAGTTTGAAAATGCGTATGAAACGATTCGTGTGCTTGTTCATGAAGATGACAGGGAGCTTTTCGAAAAAGGTTATGAACGTATCAGCAGCGGAGGGAAAGCTGATTTTATTGCTGAATATCGTTTAAAAAATGATAGAAATAATTATGTTCCTGTTATGATAAGGGGAAAACTTCTGTCGGTTGAAAAAAAGGACAGGGTTCTTGCCGGTGTCGTAACTTTAAAAGCAATTCATCGTGACGGCATAACAGGACTTCCTCTTGAAATCCAGATGGTACAGGATTACAACGATCTCGTAAAAGAACACGGAAGTGTTTCTGGATTTATTCTTGCGGTACGTATTGAAGGTCTGGAAAGAATCAATGAAAACTTTGGACTTGATGTTGGAGATAAAATTTTTAATCTCGTTGCAAAAGCCTGTCTTGCAGTAAGGGATGAGCATACTTATATTTACAGAATAAGCGGAAATAAAATTGCATTGATGAATGTTTCCGGAAAAAATGCACAGGATGCGCAGGAGTTGTATTCTGCATTAAAGAGAAAAGTTTCTGAAATAGAATACAATCTTGATTATGCAGCGGTATTTACTATTTCTTCCGGAGTTGTTTCGTTTATAAAGGATTCGAGTGAACCGAAAGATCTTCTTAAAAAAGCAGATTTCTCTTTGAGCATGGGAAAGAAATCTGGAAAACATAATCTGTATTTATTTAATTCAACTGAATATACAAAACACATCAACAAACTTTACCTGCGCGAAAAATTCCGCGACTCGGTAAAAAATGATTTTAAAGGTTTTGAAATGTATTATCAGCCTGTTGTTGATGCGTCTAAAGTTTTTGGAAAGGGTGATAAGCTTGAAGGCGTTCACGTTGTAGGTGCTGAAGCACTTTTAAGATGGTCTTCTCCTGAAATGGGAATGATAGGTGCTGATCAGATTGTTCCGATTCTTGAAGAGAGTGGTTTGATTGCTCCGGTTGGAAGATGGATTTTAATAAAGACATTTACACAGTGTAAAATCTGGAATGAATATGATAAAGATTTCCATATGAGTGTAAACCTTTCTTACATGCAGTTTGAAAGAAGTGATATTCTTCTCGATGTTCAGATGGCACTTGAAAAGTCTGGAGTTAGACCGGAAAATATTATTCTTGAAATTACAGAAAGCGGATATATTGATCACGTTGAACTTCAGAAGATTCTTGATGAGTTCCACAAGATGAAGATTCGCGTAGATATTGATGACTTTGGAACAGGATATTCAAACCTGCGTTATATTCAGAATCTTCATGCAAATACACTTAAACTTGATTATTCATTCGTTCATAAAGCAGTTCTTGATCATGACGGTGAATCTGAAAGAAAAGTAATTCAGTATATCATCAATATGGCTCATGACTTAGGAATGAATGTCTGTCTTGAAGGTGTTGAATCTGAAAGCGATGTAGAAATTTTAGCTCCATTAAAGGCAGATAAGTATCAGGGTTATCTTTTTGGAAAGCCTGTCAGTTCTTATGCATTCTTTGATGAGAATAAAAAATTTCTTTACAACTCAAAGGATAAGTCGTAAATTCTATTTTTAAATTCTGTGTGCGATTTGTTCTGCAGAATTTTCTCCGTCCATTGCACTTGAAACGATTCCTCCTGCGTAACCAGAACCTTCTCCTGCTGGATAAAGATTTTTTAACGCAATGCATTCAAAAGTTTCTTTGTTTCTTAAGATGCGGACTGGAGTGCTTGTTCTTGTTTCACTTGCAATTAAAATTGCTTCATCTGTTATAAAGCCTTTTTTTGTCCTGTCAAAATTCTTAAATCCCTGTTCAAGGCGCTGTTCGATGTGAGACGGAAGCCACTGGTCGAGTCTTGATGAAACGAGCCCGGGTGTATAGCTTGATGGAGGAAGAGTTTCGCTTTTTTTGTGTGACAGAAAATCTGTAAGGCGCTGTGCAGGTGCTGCCTGACCTGAGCCCTGTTGTTTGGTAAGTTTTTCAAGATATGTTCTGAAATATAGACCTGCGAGTGCGGGGCATCCTGTATCAGATGCCTGCTTTAAAAATTCTTCCGGAATATCTTCGGGTCTGATTTCTACAACAATTGCAGCGTTAGACCATTTTGAATTGCGGCGTGCGGCCGACATTCCGTTTACTACTATTTCATCTGGACCGCTGCTTGACGGAACAACAAAGCCTCCCGGACACATACAGAATGAATACACACCGCGTTCTTCGACCTGTGTTGTAAGCTTGTATTCTGCACTTGGTAAATCTTTTTTTAGGTTTTCACCGTGATATTGAATTTCATCGATGAGTTCACGAGGATGTTCAACACGGACTCCTGCGGCAAAAGTTTTTGCTTCAAGAACATCAGGGCATTTTTTTGCAATAAGGTCATAGATGTCTGTTGCAGAGTGTCCGGAAGCAAGAAGAACTGCATCGGCTGTAAACTGATGAGGTTTATCTGTTGAAAGATCTTTTGCAGTTATTCCTTTGACATAGTTTTTTTCTATTATAAAATCTGTGCACAGCATGTTAAAATAAAATTCTCCGCCGAGAGAAATTATTTTATCCCTCATTGAATTTATTATGCCAGAAAGTTTATCTGTTCCTATATGCGGATGAGCATCAGTCAGAATTTTTTCATCAGCACCGAAATGGTTAAAAATTCTTAATATAGTACCGATATCGCCTCGTTTATTACTTCTCGTATACAGTTTACCGTCACTGAAGGTGCCGGCCCCGCCTTCTCCAAAACAGTAATTACTGTTTTGATCGACAAAGTTCTTTGTCGATATTGCAGCGATATCTATTTTACGGCTTGAGGTGTCTTTGCCGCGTTCGATGATTATTGGTTTGATTTTATGCTCTAACAGCTTAAGCGCTGCAAAGAGGCCGGCGGGGCCGGAGCCGATTATGATTACGGATTTTGAACCGTCGGCAGTTTGCCAGAGAGGGAGAGGGCTTTGTTCTGCATTTGAAACAGATAAAGCGTCCTCGTTTATGAATACTTTGAGGCGGAGAAAAAGCTTTATCTGTTTATGCCTTGCATCAATTGATTTTTTTATTACGATAAATTTTATTTTATCATCGTGTGTTAGACGGCAGATTTTTTTATCTGTAATCTCTGAACGGATTTTTTTAATTATGAGATTTTCGTTATGTTCTTCTTCTGGTTTTGCCGTAATGGAAAGTTCTGTGATCATATTTTGATTATAGCATATTGTACATTAATTGATAAAGAATTACTATTGGTGTTATGAACCGTATCATTCAGTTTGTGAAAAAAGAAATCGTTTTTATAATTTCATTTTTTCTTGCTTTAATCAGTTGCTTTTTTGTTATGCCTGGGCCGGCATATTTGAAATATATTGATACAAAAGTTTTATTCCTGCTTTTTTCTTTTATGGCAGTTGTTGCAGGTTTGCGTTACTGCGGTGTGTTTGATATGTGTGCAAGAGCTCTCTGCCGTCTTGCGTCGACTGTGCGCTCTCTTGGAATCGCACTTGTTTTTATGTGTTTTGTGTTCAGTATGTTTATTACGAACGATGTCGCACTTTTAACTTTTGTTCCGTTTACGATTATTCTTCTGACAAAATGTGGTCAGGTAAAGCATACAGTTTATATTGTTGTTTTGCAGACAGTTGCGGCAAATCTTGGTTCTATGCTTACTCCTATGGGGAATCCGCAGAATCTTTTTTTATATTCTCTTATGGGAATAAGCGCCTTTGAGTTTTGCAGAATTCTTTTACCGTATACGATTGTAAGTGCTCTTGTTCTTTTTGTATCCGGAATGTTTTTACCGGACACACCTCTTTTTGAAAATGAAGAAGCAAAGAAGACTTTTTTTGATGCAAAGGACTCTGTTGCAGCAGTTTCTTCTACAAAGGGAAGGCCTGTAAAAACTTTCAGAACTGTCGTGTATCTTTTTCTTTTTGTTTTATGTCTTCTTGCTGTTTTAAAGATTGTTGCAGTCTGGGTGCTGGCTGTTATTGTTGCACTTTCTGTTTTTATAATTCAGCGTGAAATTCTTTTAAAAGTTGATTACATTCTTCTTTTGACATTTTGTCTGCTTTTTTATTTTTTCAGGAAACATTCAGAATATAGAACTTGTAAAGGGAGCTTTGCAGAAAGTGGTTGCAGGAAGAGAGTTTCTGTGTGGAATCTGTGCAAGTCAGGTCATAAGTAATGTTCCTGCAACGCTTCTTTTATCGCCGTTTGCAGTTAATTTAAAGGAACTTCTTATAGGAGTTGATCTTGGAGGCCTCGGAACTCTTGTTGCATCTCTTGCAAGTTTGATTTCGTATAAGCTTTATGCAAATTCGGAAGGTGCAAGAGGTTCTGAGTTTATAAAAATTTTTACACTGGAAAACATTCTGTTTATTTTTATTCTCGTTGTGTTTAAAATTCTTTGCGGAAAATTTTTTTAGTTTAGATTATGCAAGTTCTTCCCAGCGTAAATATTTTTGTTCAAGTTCTTCGCTTACTGTCTGATATTCTTTTGTATATTCTGCGAGCTTTGAGTAGTCAGGCCCTGACATAAGGTTTTCAAGTTTACTTTTTCTGCTTTCTAATGTTTCGATGTCTTTTTCAAGCTGTTCAAATTCGCGCTGCTCTTTAAATGAAAGTTTTTTGGGCTTTGAATCTGCAGTTGAAGATGATGGAACTGATTCTTGTTTTTGAACATTGCTTAAAGATTTTTCTTTTTCTTTAGCTTTTGCCTTTTCTTCGAGATAGTCAAGATATTCAGAACACTTTCCGACAAAACCCGAAACGCTTCCGTCATCTTCGAGAATGAACATTGTATCTGCAACTTTGTCCATAAAGTATCTGTCATGACTTACAATCAGAAGACAGCCTTTGAAAGAAGTTAAAAACTGTTCGAGTATATTCATTGTAAAAATATCAAAGTCATTTGTAGGTTCATCAAGGATTAAAAAGTTTGGATTAGAAATTAAAAGTCTTACAAGAAAAAGACGTTTCCGTTCTCCACCGCTTAAAGTTGAAACAGGTGAATATTGAATTTTTCCTTCGAACCCGAATTCTTCGAGAAATCGTGCTGCTGAATAAGTTTTACCGTTATTCATAGTTACGTTTTCTGCTGCTTCCTGAATATATTCCAGGACAGTAAGGTTTGTATTTTTAAATACAGGGTTCTGCTGGTAATATGCAAAATGTGTGTTTTCGCCGACAACAACAGAGCCTGTGTCAGGAGAAAGGTCGCCTGTTATGATGTTAAGCAGAGTTGATTTTCCGGTTCCGTTGTTTCCGAAGATTCCGATTTTCTGTCCGGCTGTAAATTTATATGAAAAGTTTTTTATAACAGGAGTTGTTTCTCCGGCATTTGCACCTGCGTATCCTTTCGGGAAATTTTTTGATATTGAATGAAGCTCTAAAACTTTTTTTCCAAGTCTCTGACCTTTTACTTCAAATGTAAAACCTTTGTCTTCCTGAAATTTTTCGCGGTTTATTAATTCCATGTCATGCTGAATTCTTGCTTTTGCCTTTGTCCCGCGTGCACATGGTCCTCTGAGAAGCCAGTCACGTTCTATTCTTAAAACAGATTCAATGCGGCGGTCTGTGTTTTGAGCTATTTCGTTTTCTGTCTGTTTTTTTTCCAGATAAGTTGAATAATTTCCCTGATACAACTTCAATCTGTGATGATCAAGCTCGTAGATGTTTGTGCACACGTTATCAAGAAAGTATCTGTCATGTGTTACCATTAAAAGTGATCTGTCTGTTTCTTTAAGATAGTTTTCGAGCCATTTGATTGTTGAAATATCCAGGTGGTTTGTCGGTTCGTCAAGGAGAAGAAGTTTTGTATCTTCTACAAGAACCTGTGCGAGTGCAACTTTTTTTATCATTCCACCTGAAAGAGTTCCCATCTTGCGTGACATATCTGTAATGCCGAGCGTGTTAAGGATTGAAGAAATCTGTGCTTCGTAATTCCACAGGTCCTGATTTTCCATTATGTTCATTAGGTCATCATAACGTTTCTGTTCTGCCTGATTAAGGGAACCGAGTTTTAAGCAGAGCTCCTGATATTCATTTATTATTTTTAATTTAGGTGAATCGCTTTTAAATATGTGTTCGCGGATTGTATCATCAGTTTCGTATAAAGGGTTTTGAGGTAAAAAAGAAATTCCGCTTGATTTGTTTATTACGACTGAACCTTCGTCGCTCTGTAGAACGCCTGCAATCGTATTGAGAAGGGTTGATTTTCCTGTGCCGTTTTTTCCGATGAGGGCTGCTTTTTCGCCTTCGTTTAAACCGAATGTGACTCCTGTAAAGAGAGGTTCTTCGCGTCCGATTTTTGCAAGTCCGTTAATCGATAATAGGTTCATAGGATGTATTATAGGCTAAATTGTGATTTTGTTCAAAGCGTGTTTTAAAACTGAATTTATAAAATGAAATTTTTCAATTCATTACAATCGTGCACAATGTTTTTTGCGCCGTGATCTTTTAAAAACTGTTCACTGCGAAAGCCCCACGCAGCAGATGCACAGTCGATGCCTGTGTTTACGGCTGTAAGAATATCTACGTCAGAATCTCCGACAAAAAGTGTATTTTCCTTTTTCTCTTTTAGTGATGAAAGAATTTTTTCTGTACCGGACGGATCGGGTTTATGAGGTGTGTCATGCTTTCCTCCGGCTACCATATCGATAAGGCCTGGAAAGTATTTACTACACACATCAATTGCTGTTCCTTCGTGCTTGTTTGTGTTTACTGCAATTTTAATTCCAGAAGCTTTTAGTGTTTTTAAAAGCTCTGCGATTCCAGGATACGGTGCGGTTTTAACTGCAGAATGTTCTCTGTAATATGCGGTAAACTCTTCAGTAACTTTTTCTTTAGTTTGAGTTTCTGTATTTTTTGGAAGCGCACGTTCTATGAGCTTTGGAATTCCGTTTCCGACAAAAGATTTTATTTCGTCTTTTGTGTGCACGGGAAAACCGTTTTCTTTAAGCACGGCATTGCACGAATCTGTAAGATCATCGAGCGTATTTAATATTGTTCCGTCTAAATCAAAAATCACAAGAGAATATTTCATCTGGGATAGTGTATGTTATTTGCTGAATATGTGCAATAAAAGGCATTTTTCGGTATGTTTTTATCGTTTTTGTCAGATGGCAGAAACGCATAAAGGGAGTTAAAATTTCTTTTTGAGAATGACAAAAGCCATGGTATAATAATAAATAGTATAATAAAAGGGGCAATAATGGCTTCATCATTTGATTATTTTGAAAAAGAATTTCCAATATTAGCAAAACTAGGTAAATTAGCAGAAAACTATTGCGAAACAGATCCGAATGGTGCATTATATAAAATCAGAAAAATTGGTGAAACCATTACAGCTCTTATTTATCGATATGATAATATTGTCTGTCCGACAGGCAATGTTAACGATGTAAGCCAGGTAACAAGAATTAATACTCTCCAGGATTATGGCATCATAAATTCATTGCTTGCAAAATCTTTTACACGCCTTAGAAAAATAGGAAATGAAGCTGTCCATGAAGATTTGGATTCTTCTGTTTTGGTCAGAGAGCTTCTTCCAATTGCATATAGTCTTTGTTTGTGGTTTGCCGGAACTTATGGAACAAATAAAAGTCCAGAATATAAAGAGTATGTAACTCCTGAAAAACTTAATGCAGTTGCAAAAAAGAAATTCATCGTAAAAATAAAGAAACCGACTGATTTTACTCCTCAGGAAAAACAGGATGATGAAACAGAGAATCAGCTTATAGAACAAGCTGCAGTTGTGGCCGCGCAGGTTCCAAAAATTTTAATTTCAGAACGTAAGAATCTTTCGTATAAAGCAAATCGTGCACGACCTCTTACAGAAGCAGAAACTCGTGAACTGATTGATGATCAGCTTCGTAAGGTAGGTTGGGAATGTGATACGAATATCCTTAATCAGAAATTACATGGTACAAAACCTCAGAAAGGTCATAATATGGCCATTGCAGAATGGCAGACTGATTCTAAAATATATAATCACGGTTATGCAGATTATGCGCTTTTTATTGGTGAGAAACTTGTAGGTGTAATTGAAGCAAAAGCTGAACACAAAGATATTCCGTGTGTAATCGACGGCCAGTGTAAAGAATATGCAAGCCTTATAAAAGATTCAGATAAAGATTATGTACAGGGCTCTTGGGGCGTTAATAAAGAATATAAAGTTCCTTTTGCTTTTGCAACAAATGGCCGCCCATATCTTAAGCAGCTTGAAACAAAATCTGGAATCTGGTTCATCAATTTTACAAAACCAACAGAAGCTCCTAAAGCATTACAAGGATGGATGAGTCCTATAGGTATTGAAGAACTTTTAGAGCGAAATGCTGAAATCTACAAAAAGCAATACGAAGAACTTGATGACGATGACTTTTTACGAAATAAAGATGGCCTTAGCCTTCGAGAGTATCAGATAGAAGCAGTTCACGCAGTTGATAAAGCTCTGGAAGAGGGTAGAAAGAATATTCTTCTTGCTATGGCAACAGGAACTGGAAAAACAAGAACATTCCTTGCCTTGATTTATCGATTCTTGAAAACCGGCCGCTTTAAGAGAATCTTACTTTTGGTAGACCGTAACTCTCTTGGAAAACAGGCATTTGATGTATTCAGCGAAGTAAAACTGGATCAGCTTCAGCCGCTTACAGACATTTACAATATTAAAAATCTTGAAGAAAAAATAATTGATAAAGAAACAAAACTTCAGATTTCTACAGTTCAAGGAATGGTACAGCGCATCCTGTATAATGATGGAGAGCGTATGCCAGCTGTAACAGATTTTGACCTGGTTATTATTGATGAAGCACATCGCGGTTATATTCTTGATAAAGAAATGGCAGACGAAGAATTGTTTTTTCGTGACCAGTTGGATTATCAGAGTAAATACAGAAATATTATAGAATACTTTGATGCAGTAAGAATAGGATTCACAGCAACTCCAGCGTTGCAGACAACTCAGATTTTTGGGGAACCTGTTTATACTTATTCATATCGCCGTGCAGTTTACGAAGGTTATCTTTGTGACCATGATGTTCCATATATTATTTCTACCGATAAAACTCGTAACGGAATTCATTTTGAAGTTGGCACTCTTGTAGATAAATACGACCCGAATAATAAAACTGTTGTAAAAGCAGAAGTTGAACCAGATGAAGTTGATTACGATATAGAAAAGTTCAATAGAGATATTATTACTCGACCATTTAATGAAGCAGTTTTTTCTGAGCTTTTTGAAAACGGATATCTTACACTTGATGCTCCGGATACACACGGAAAAACTTTGATATTTGCCGTAAACGATGAACATGCAGATATGATTGTTGATATCATCAAAAAGATTTGCGAAAAGAATGAACTTCCGGAACAAGCAGTAATGAAAATTACAGGAAGTGCCGGTGGTGGAAATCAAAAGAAAATTGAAGACCTTATAAAGCAGTTTAAAAACGAAGCATTTCCAAGTGTTGTAGTAACAGTAGATTTGCTTACAACAGGAATTGATGTTCCTTCAATTTCAAATCTTGTATTTATGAGATGCATTAAGTCCCGCATTTTGTTTGAACAGATGCTTGGCCGTGCTACACGCCGATGCCCAGAAATCAATAAAACTCATTTTAATATTTATGACCCAGCCGGAGTATATGACCATATCAAAGATAAAATTGATATGCAGCCGGTAGTGCAGAAGCCAAAAATAAAAATGACAGAACTTATTGATGCAATGGCCTCTGTTCCAGATGCAGAACCAAAAATAATTCAATATCAAATTGAACAATTACTTGCAAAAGTAAACCGCAAAAAGAATAATCTCACACCAGAGGCAATTTCAAATTTCAAAGTTTTGACAAAAGAACCAAGCATTGAATCATATCTAAAAAGGATAGAAGAACTAAATCCAGTAGAAGCGAAAAAACAGATTATTGAAGACAGAAAAGTTTTTGAACTTCTTGAAGATGACAAAGCAGAATTACGTAAGATAATTATCGATAACAAACAGGATAAAGATGTTCAAATAACTCGTGGATATGGCAAGCACAATTTACAGCAACCGGAAGATTACATCGAAGAATTCACAAATTACATAAAAGAAAACCGCAACAAGATTGAAGCATTGAAAATTGTCTGCACCAGACCTGCAGATCTTACCCGTCAGGCACTCAAAAATCTTGCAGTCATTCTTGCAAACGAAGGTTATGACCTTACAAGTCTTAACACTGCCTGGAATAAGGTTACAAATGCGGACCTGACGGTAGACATTATCAGTGTAATCAGAACCTGTGCAATCGGCTCTCCTATACAGAGTCACGAAGATAGAATTAAAAAAGCGGTTGCGAAGCTAAAGGCAAATCATAATTTTAGTCCGGTAGAACTTGGCTGGCTTAATGTAATAGAGGCAAATCTTTTGCAGGAAAATGTACTGGAAGAATCAGTATTTGATAATGAAGTTATTTTCCGTAATAAAGGCGGGTTTAAGCGCATAGATAAGGATTTCAAATTCCAGCTCCGCGCGCTAATTGAAGAATTAAATAAATACCTGTATGAAGATGCAGCGTAGTTACTCTCATTTATTATAGGCTAATGATAAAAATACTTTAAAAGATTATCAACGTATTGACAATCTTTACCTAGTAATATTATCATTAAGGTGTATTAATTGACAATTTTGGAGGCAAAATATGAGTTATTTTTCCGAAGAAAGTATTTTAAATCTCCTCTATTCATATAATCCCTGGTGGAAAAACGGTATTGTCCAAAAAGAATTTGACAAACCAATGAAGCGAATTGCTTTTTACGAAAGCTGGAATGCTTTTAATAATACAGATATTCGCCGTACAGTTTTGTTAAGTGGTGCAAGACGTACTGGAAAAACCACAATTATGTATCAGACAATTGCAAAGCTCATAGAAAATGAAATTAATCCAAAAGATATCGTTTTCATTTCGTTTGACCACCCGTTATTAAAGCTTTGCAGTATAGATGATGTTCTTGCAATTTATAAACGAAATATAACTGCCTCTGAAACACTTTACTGTTTCTTTGATGAAATCCAATATTCAGAAAACTGGAATTCCTGGCTTAAAGTTCTTTATGATACAAATCCAAAAATCAAGATAATGGCAACAGGATCTGCAAGCCCAATCCTCGCCGATAAAACCAGAGAAAGCGGACTTGGAAGATGGATTACAATTCTTGTTCCAACCTTAAGCTTTTATGAATACTGCAAGCTTTTAGGTATTGAGGTGGGAGAACTTCCTGCCGGAATCAAACCAACACAAATATATCTTCTGGAAAAAACAAAACAGAATGAAATATTAAACAAACTGTCTTCTCTTCAACCACACTTTATAAGATATCTGCAAGTAGGAGGCTTTCCGGAACTTGCACTTTCAAAAGATGATATTTATGCTCAGCGGATACTGCGAGAAGACATTGTAGATAAAGCCTTAAAAAGAGATTTGCCTGCATTGTATCCTGTGCGAAATATCGGCGACATAGAAAAAGTATTTCTTTATCTTTGTTACAATTCTTCTAATATTATTAATATGAATACAATCTGTAAGGAACTTCAAGTAACAAGAAATACGTTAGAAAAATATGTTCTCTATCTTGAAGGAGCAAATCTTATTTATATTAGTCCTCTTGTAAATGTGGGATCAAAACAAGTTTTAAAATCACAGGATAAAATCTATATTGCAGATGCCGCATTAAGAAATGCAGTCTTAATGAAAGATGATATTACAAACGACGCTCTTGAACTTGGGATCATTGCAGAAACAGCTGTATATAAACATGTTAAGGCTTTTAATTATAAAGCTGTAACAAAAGTTGGATATTATCGTGCTGGAGATAAAGACAAAGAAATAGATATAGTTGTTCAGTATGCACAGAATACAAATCCAATAATGATAGAAGTAAAATATCGTGATAATTCTCCAATATCAGAAAAAGATTTAATTGTTGATTTATCACAATCAGAGCATCCAAATCTGGTTATTACAAAAACTATTGATGATTTTGGTTTACATGAATATAAAAACGGAAAAAAGATTTTCAAAATACCAGCTCCTGTTTTTCTCTATTTGTTGGGATACGTAGAAGCTAAGGGATATGAGACTAAATAGGAGAATTAAAAAATGACCACACAAGAAATCGTAAGCAAACTCTGGAACCTGTGTAATGTACTTCGCGACGATGGAATTACATATCAAAATTATTTGAACGAACTTACATATATTCTGTTCTTAAAAATGTGCTCAGAGATTCCCGGTGCAGAAGAACAGATACCGGAAAAATACCGCTGGGCAAAACTTGTAAAAAAAGACGGAATTGCACTCAAAGATTTTTACAAAGAACTCCTTGACCACCTTGGAACAAAAACAAGCGGCCGCGTTCTTGAGATTTACGCCGGCAGCCAGACTTCAATTGACGAACCAAAGAATCTTGAAAAAATCATAAAATCAATAGATGCGCTCGACTGGTTCAGCGCAAAAGATGAAGGACTCGGTGACCTTTACGAAGGCCTGCTCGAAAAAAATGCCACAGAAAAAAAGAGCGGAGCAGGGCAGTATTTTACACCGCGAGTTTTAATCGATGTAATGACAGAGCTTGTAAAACCTCAGCTTGGCGAAAAATGTAACGACCCGGCATGTGGAACCTTTGGCTTTATGATTGCTGCTCACAAATATGTTCTCGATAACAATAATGGTCTTATAAACTGTACCAGCGAACAGCAGGAGTTTGAAGACAGCCAGGCCTTTACCGGAACAGAACTTGTTCACGACACACATCGCCTTGCACTTATGAACGCATACCTTCACGACATTAATGGAAAAATCACACTGGGTGACACCTTAAGTTCAATCGGAATGGAAATGAAAGGCTACGATGTAGTTCTTACAAATCCTCCATTCGGAACTAAAAAAGGCGGTGAGCGCGCCCTTCGCACAGACCTTACTTACACTACAAGCAACAAACAGCTCAACTTTTTACAGCACATTTACCGTTCACTAAAAGTAGACGGAAAAGCCAGAGCCGCAGTAGTTCTCCCGGATAACGTTCTTTTTGCAGACGGCGACGGCGAAAAAATCCGTGTAGACTAAATGAACAAATGTAATCTTCATACCGTTCTTCGTCTACCAACAGGAATCTTTTATGCTCAGGGCGTAAAAACAAATGTTCTCTTCTTTACACGAGGAACAAAAGATAAAGATAATACAAAAGAAGTCTGGTTCTATGATTTACGCACTAACATGCCTAGCTTTGGAAAAACCAACCAGCTTAAAAAAGAACACTTTGAAGATTTCATCAAAGCCTTTAATGTAAAAGACCGCAAATCTGTAAAAGATGAACGCTGGAACTGTTTTACCCGAGAACAGATTTCTCAGAAAGGAAACAGCCTAGATTTAGGTCTTATTCGTGATGAAAGTATTCTCGACTATGAAGACCTTCCAGACCCAATCGAAAGTGCAGAAGATGCAATTACACAGTTAGAAATGGCTGCAGATTTAATCCGTGATGTTGTAAGCGAATTGAAGAAGACGGAGAGCAAGAAATGAAAAAACGTGAAAAGAAACAAAAAATAAAGAAGCCAAAAGATCCAAGACCATTTGCCCAAAGACATCCGAAATGGAATACATTCTTTGGATTGATATTTTTAATAATTCTTCTTATTGCCACATTTTTTGGGTTAAGATTTATTGGAAACAAAGTTATTAAATTTTTCAAGATTATTTCAACATTAGATGCAGTTATAATAGTCGCTTTGATAACAGCATTAGTAACTATTGTTTCTGGGTCTGCTTCAAAAATAATAGATTCAAAGCAAAAAAGAAATGAATATCTTTCACAAAAGAGAGAAGAACCATATGCAGAATTCATTAATGTTTATTACAAAATGCAAGAGAAGATAACAAAAGGTGAATTTTATACACAAGAAGAAATGTTTGATGATATCCAGAAATTTCAAAAAAAATTAATGTTATGGGGATCAAATAGAGTTATAAGATCTTGGATTGATTTTAGAGAAAATGCAAATTCTAATGGAATAAATACCCTTTTTTATATGGAAAATATACTATATGCCATAAGAAAAGATATGGGATATAAAAACTTAGGCAAAGGTAAATTACTTTCAATGTCAATCAACGATTTTGTCTTACGAAGGTAGATTTATATGAGCAATAATGCAAAAAACGATATTGAAAGATTAGAAGCTCCGTACAAACTCCCAGAAGGTTGGAAGTGGCAAATTGCATGTGATATTGCGAATGTTTATACGGGAAACAGCATTAATGAAAAAGTAAAAAGTGAAAAATACGAAGGTCAAACAGAAGGACTTAATTTTATTGGAACAAAAGATATTGATTTTGATGGCAGTATTAATTATGCAAACGGTGTAAAGATAAATGATTTTGAAAACTTTAAAACAGCCCCTGCAAATACGCCTCTTTTGTGCATAGAAGGTGGAAGCTCTGGAAAAAAACTTGGTTTTACTAATGAACAAGTTTGCTTTGGGAATAAACTTTGTGCATTTGTTAGTAAAGAAGTTGAACCTAAACTGATTTATTATTATCTTCAAACCAATTTCTTTTATCATTCATTTATGAAAGAACGTCACGGCTTGATTGGAGGCGTTAGTGTAGGTTCAATAAAACAAATTCCATTTCCTCTTCCTCAAAATCTTACTGAACAACAACGAATTGTGAATTGCATAGAAAGCATGTTTGCAAAACTAGACGAAGCAAAAGAAAAGGCCCAAAACGTAGTAGACAGTTTCGAAACCCGCAAAGCCGCCATTCTTCATCAGGCTTTCACCGGCAATCTCACCGCAAAATGGCGCAAAGAAAATGATGTTTTGGATGATTCATGGGAAGAGAAGACTATTGGAGAATGTGTAAAACTTTATAATGGAGATAGAGGGAAGAACTATCCCAATAAAAATGAATATGTATTAGAAGGAATTCCTTGGATAAATACTGGACATATTACAGAAACTGGTTATCTCAATAGAGAAACAATGAATTATATAACTGTAGATAAATATAATTTATTACGTAGTGGAAAAATCTCGCAAGGTGATATGGTCTTTTGTTTAAGAGGTGCAACATTTGGTAAAATTGCAAGAGTAGAGCCTTTTGAAAAAGGTGCAATCGCATCTTCGCTAGTTATTATACGTCCAAAAAAAGAAGTCAATCGAGAATATATTTTTTTATATTTAAGATCACCGTTCGCAAAGAAAGAATTAAATAAATATGCAAATGGTTCTGCACAACCAAATTTAGCAGCTAAGGATTTAGCGAAATATAGAATTCCTATTCCCTCTTTTCTTGAACAGCAAGAAATCGTCCGCATCCTTGACACCGTCCTAGAAAAAGAGAGTATAGCGAAAAACACCGCCGAACAAGTTCTAGAACAAATAGACCTGCTAAAGAAATCCATCCTAGCAAGAGCCTTCAGAGGAGAGTTGTAGAAATGTTGGAGCAAATTATTACTGAACGGGATGTCAGACAATTAATTCATAAGCATGAATTATATCAAGAAAAAGGAGACACCGAATTCGTTGATTTTAATGAAATTATAAAGAGAATTTATGCGAATATAAGTTCTCCAATTTTTGATTTCAATATTAATAAAACTCATTTACATGATAAACCTTTGTATTTAGCCGGAGATATTGAAACTAAGATAGTTCTGCGATATTTGGATAAACTTGTAAAAAGAGTTTATAAGGTAAAACAAGCAAATAGAGATAGAATAATAAAACAACTGATTTCAATTCTTCAATCAACAAATGAATTTTATATAATCAAATTAGATATTTCCTCATTCTATGAATCAATTGATACTGTGAAATTAATTCAACGATTAAGAGATGACGGTATCATTTCTTTTCAAAATGTTTCATATATTGAATCAGTAATAAACAAAACTTCTGGTTGTGGTTTGCCACGCGGAATTCCATTTAGCGCTTCATTATCAGAATTGTATTTAAGAGATTTAGACAAATATCTAAAAAGTAATTCTAGTGTTTCATATTTCGCAAGATATGTGGATGATATAATTATCATTTCTTCGGATGATATTTCAGAAGAGATAACTACATATATCTCAAATTCAAATGGATTAAATCTAACACTGAATGAATCTAAACGAGTAATTCGTAAAATAAAAAACTGTGATGTAAAAACATATCACTTTGATTTTCTAGGATATGAATTTGCTATTAAAGGTCGGCTTGAAAAAGAAAAAAACAAATATGGTGACACGGAAAAATATCGAAAACTTGATATTTACATTTCTTCGTCAAAAATTGATAAAATTAAAAGGCGTATTGTTAAAGCTGCATTGATTTTTATACAAAATAAAAATTTTAATAGTTTCTATGATAGAATACGATTAATTTTTAGTAATTATCAACTTGATTCAAACGCAAATGGAATCTTGATGACAGGTATTTATTACAACTATAAATATATAACAGATAATTCATCCTTAAATAAAATAAATCAATTCAAAAACTATTTGATAACAAGTAATTCTCGTCTTTCAAAAAGAATAAAACTACATTTAACTCCAACTCAAAAGGAAAAACTTTTGAAACTAAATATCTGTTCTGGATTCAATTCAAAAATGAAAATTAAATTCAGTGAACAAAAAATACAGGAATTATGCAAGGTGTTAAAATATGTCTAAAAAGTTAGCATTTGTTGATTTATCTGATAAATATAGGCCTTTACTTACAGATGTTCTTCCTTATGAAACAACTCTAATTTTTTCAAATGAAGGATTTCATTCATTAATTAGAGAAATAAGTTCTAATAAACAAGTATTTGAAAAAGTAAATTCAATTATAGATAAAATAAAGACAGATAATAAATTCTTTTTTATTCCTTATTCGTTCAGTATAATACGTAAAGATACAAAAAGACGAAAATTAAGTTTACCACATCCTTTATCGCAATTAGATTTATGCGACTTATATGAAGAATATTCAGACTATATTATATATCTTTGTACAAAAAGCAATTTTTCTTTACGTTATCCATCTGCAATTTCAAGCAAGTTTTATAAAAAAGCATGTTTAAGTGAAGAAGATGATGATATAATTACGGCATCAAATTATTTTAAGTATTTAAATTATCGACTTTTGTATAAATTCTATGATTCTCGTCATTTCATAAGACTAGAGAAGAAATATGCATTTTTGAGGAAGTTGGATATTTCAAATTGTTTTTCTAGTATTTACACGCATACAATAAGTTGGGCTGTAAAAACAAAAGATGTTGCTAAACATCAAATTGGATTATCCAATTTTGAACAAAATTTTGATAAATTCATGCAACATGTAAATTATAATGAAACAGCAGGTATTGTTATCGGTCCTGAATTTTCTAGAATATTTGCAGAGATAATTTTTCAATATATAGATTTACAGATTGAAAAAAGATTAGCTTCAGAAGATTATAGATTGAAATTATATAAGGATTATGAAATTTACAGATATGTAGATGACATGTTTGTTTTTTCCAATAAAATCGATAATTTGGAATTGATTGAAAAAGTTATAAGGGAAGAACTAGAACCGTTTAGACTTTATCTAAATGATAATAAGGAGAAGGACTTTTTAGTTCCTTTTGCTTCGGATGTTTCAGCAGCGAAAGATGAATTACAATTCCTTTTTAATGAATTATCTGATTGTATAAAAATTGCTGATAATAAAATAAGTTTTGAAGCTCCAAAAACTTCTTATACACGCTTTATAAATCGATTAAAGAACATTCTATATCGAAATAATACTTCAGTTTTTTCTATAGATTCATATGTTTTTCATCGACTAAAAACCATGGTAAAACGACTAGTAAATCCAAATTTGTCATTAAATGAAGAATCAAAAAAAGTTGCTTTAACTTGGATAGAGATCATTCTGGAAGTTTGTTTTTATGTTTTTTCTTTGGATATAAGAATTACACCTTGCAATAAGCTTTCTTATATATTGGTAAATATTAACAATTATATGAAAGATAATTTCAATGAAAACGAAACGGACAATGTAAATAAATTAATATTTGATGAAATATTACATATAATAAAAAAGGAAATAAATAAAGATAAAAATGAGTTTATAGAAATAGCTAATTTATTATTGGTTCTAAAAAGTATCAATTTTGTTGAAAAGATTCCTGAAAAAGATATCGATGAAATGGTTTCAAATATTTTGACATTTGAAAGATTTGATTATTTTACTTGTACTACATTGTTGGCTTTTACAAGTAACAATGATGCCTATATTAAACAAAGAAATAAAATACTGGATTATATAAAGTGTATGGATCTGAACCTAAAGAAGGCAGAACATTTCTTACTTATCTTTGATTTTTTAACTTATCCAGAAATTACCAGAGATGAAAAACTACTTTTTGTCATAAAACTTAATGATAAATATGGATTGGGTCTTACTTCCAATCAACAGGAAAAAGTAGTAGATTATTTAAGAGATAAAACGATATTTACTGATTGGAGCCTGAATATAGATTTTAATAGAAAACTACAGAAAAAAGAATTTGTTGCCCCTTATGAATAACTTAGAATTATTGGGAAGAAAATAGGAACTTCAGCTATGCATTTTATATGCGTAATTCTTAATGCACAATTATTTGATTGAATTGAATTCGTCATATCAAATTAGCATTAATGAGTCAAAGTTTTGCTTTTGCATTATGGAGACACACACAAAGTTGTTTCTGTTTTCTTCCCTTTTTTATAAAGGAGAAATCATAATGTCTGAAAAATACAGCGTACACGACTACACAGTCGAACAGATCTTAAATTTTATCAAATCAAATGAAATCGCTATCCCAGAAATACAGCGTCCGTTTGTATGGAAAGGAAAGCAGGTTAGAGATCTAATAGATTCTCTTTTTAAAGGTTATCCAACTGGTTATATCATTGTTTCTAAGAGTCCTGATCTTAAACTGAAAAATGGTAGAGTTCAGGGTGGCAATAAGATTATGATTGATGGACAACAACGAATTACTGCCATGATGACTGCTCTTATTGGTGAAGAAGTATGGGATGCGGACTTTATTAAAAAACAAATTGCCATTTCTTATAATCCATTTGCAAAAGATGATGAAGAATGTTTTGCTGTAAAAGATAATGCTATTGCAAAAGATAAACGGTGGATACCTGATATTTCAGAAATATTTAAAACCGATTTTAGATTACATCGGTTTTTAAAAGCTTTCTGCGAAGCAAATCCTGATATGGATGAAGATGAGTTTGATGAAAAAATTACAAAACTTATAGACATTAAAAATCGTAAGCTTGGTGTAATCGAATTATTTGATAAAGAACTGAGCATTGATGAAGTAACAGAAATCTTTATACGAATTAACAGTCAGGGAACAAAACTTAATCAGGCTGACTTTGCGATGAGTCGTATTGCTGCAAACGAAACTTATGGCGGAAATATGCTTCGTAAGGCAATCGACTATTTCTCTCATCTTGCAGTGGATCCAAAATGGTATCCAGAAATGACCAAGGATGAAGAATTTGCAAAAACTGATTATGCTCCAAAATTAAAATGGCTAAAAGATGATAATGATGACATTTATGATCCTGATTACAGTGATATGCTTCGTGTTGCATTTATGTCTCAATATCCTCGAGGAAAAATGAAAGACTTGGTAAGTCTTTTGCAAGGTCGTGATTTTGAAACAAAAGATTTTAAAGAATCAATTGCAGAAGATACCTTCAAAAATCTTTCTAACGGTGTTCTTGATTACATGAATGAATACAACTTCAAACAGTTTGTTCTTGCAATTAAAGATGCCGGTTTTATTTCTAAGAAACTTATTACATCAGATATCACACTGGATTTTGCATACACTCTTTATTTACGTTTGTTGAAAGATTCTTCAATCGATAAAACAAAGGTAAAGAATTATGTTCAGCGCTGGTATGTAATGAGTACTTTGACTGGCCGTTATATTGCATCTCCAGAATCTGCAATGGATTTAGATTTGCGCCGAATCAAAGAAAAAGGATTTTTGCCATGGCTTGAAGAAGTAGAAAAAACTTTGTCTGATACTTTCTGGAATGTTGAACTTGTTCAGAACCTTGAAACATCTTCTGTAAACAGTCCATATCTTTGTGTATTCTGGGCAGCTTCCTGCAGAGAAGGAAGTGATTCCTTATTCAACGAAGGCTCAAAGTTTTCAAATCTTATAACAACAATGGGTGATGTTCATCATATCTTCCCAAAACAATATTTGATTGATAACGGAATCAACGACAAAGCAAAATATAATCAGGTCGCCAACTTTACATATCTTGATACACCAACAAACATCGCAGTAGGCAAAGACGAACCAAGTAAATATTTTACTAAGGTCTTTGATCAATGCAAAATCGGTGAATTTCACATAGGCAATCTCAAATCAGAAGATGCTATCAAAAAGAATTTAGCAGACAACTGTGTTCCTTTAAAGATTAAAGACTGGACATTTAAGGATTATGAGACTTTCTTAGTTCAGAGACGCAAGTTGATGGCGGCTAAG
>Ga0129307_1000538_pt1 | contig 57396 bp, 43 predicted proteins | sample P1105metagenome_FD_94437 | JGI IMG/M metagenome (GOLD analysis project Ga0129307, IMG submission 94437) | Capybara group fecal microbial communities from Wisconsin, USA - P1105 metagenome | ecosystem: Host-associated > Mammals > Digestive system > Large intestine > Fecal | place: USA: Wisconsin... | reverse complement strand
TACCCTGACCTTCTTTCCTTCCGCGGCAGCCGGTGCGGGCTGTGCCGGTGCGGCCGGAGCTTCCGATGCGTTCTCCGCCGGTGCGGCCGCAGTCCCGGCTATGCCGCTTCCTCCGCATCCCGTAAGCACCGATATCAAGACTGAAACCGCGGTCAAAGTTGTAAGCATCGTCTTTTTCATTTGTTTTTCCTCCTCGGCTGTGTTTTTTCTTACTTTGTTTTTTCTTACTTTGTTTTTTCTGCCCGTTTTTCTCTTCCTGTATCTTTACTTTCTTCCTGCGATCCGGATGTGCTCCCGGATGACCTCACAGGAATAATGCAGCTGTTCCTTCTCTTTTTCTGAAAGCGGCAGCTCGATGATCTTCTCGATTCCTCCGATGCCGATCCTGCAGGGCACGCCGCAGTGGACGCCTGTCTCCCCGTACTCTCCTTCCAGGAGGGCGGACACCGGAAGGATCCTCTTTTCATCGAGCAAGATACATTTCACCAGGTCTGCAGCAGCCGACCCAATACCGAATTCCGTCGACTTCTTTCCTTCGATGATGATCATCCCGCTCTCTCTTGTATCTTTCAGAAGATCTTCTTCCGAAAGTCCGTACTCCGCCGTTCCGAGTCCGCCGATCCTCACAGCTCCAAAGGGGATCATGGAGGAGTCCCCGTGTTCACCCAGGCTGAAAGCCTGGATGGAGGCTCTGCCTGCCCCCGACCTTCTGCTGATCGCCCTGACAAGGCGGGCCGTGTCGAGAAGCGTCCCGGTCCCGAAAGCCCGCTCTTTTTTCAGTTCCAGGCCCTTTCTCATATAGTCAGCGATGACGTCGCAGGGATTCGTGATAGAGATGAAGATCCCCGGAATCGGAAAATACTTCAGGGAAGTGATCAGTTCCTCTGCCATTTCCGCAGATCTGCCGAGAAGATCCAGCCGTGTCTGCCCCGGCTTTCTTCCTTCCCCAGTGGCGTTGATCACCACCGCGGCATCCGAAACATCTCCGTACTCTCCGGCTCTCACAAAAGTCTCTCCGGCCCCGAACCCGACGCTGTCGTCGATGTCCAGCGCCTGGGCAACTGCCTTCTCCCTGTCAATATCCACCAGGACGATCTCGCTGCAGATCCCTTTCTGCGCCAGTGCGTATGCCGCATGGGATCCCACATGCCCCGCCCCGAGAATGACTACCTTGCTGTTGTTCATGATCCGCCTCCTTAAAATGTTTTCCCTGTGCCATGCCGGCAGGCTCCCGGACAAAAAAACGTCCCTGACAAAGCATACTGATGCTTTGTCAAGGACGAATACACTTACTCTATCCGCGGTGCCACCTTGATTCACGGCATGACCCGTGCACTTAGCGGGATACCTTCATATCCCCGGCAGTTTACGCCTGCCTTCGGCGTCGCAGAATACTCTGCGGTCTCTCTCCGGAATCTGACCCGCATTTCCCTGCGCCCTCAGCGGTCCATTTGACAGTTTGTTTCACACCCGGCTCTCAGCAGCCCGGATTCTCTGTAGAGGCATCACTGCCGTTATCTCCGCTTCAACGGTTTGAATTCTTGTTAAGTTGGACAAAGTATAATACTTCATCGAAATGAAGTCAATACTGAAAAACCTCACTCCACGTCCTGCAGAGCTGCGTAATCCTCTTCTCCTGTCCGTACCTTTACCACCTTCATGACGTTGTACACAAATATTTTTCCGTCGCCGATATGCCCGGTGTACAGCGCCCTTTTGGCTGCTTCGATGATATGCTCCACCGGGATCTTACTCACGACGACCTCGACCTTCACCTTCGGCAGCAGTGTCGCGTCCATTTCAACGCCTCGGTAATACTCACCGGCGCCTTTCTGAATACCGCAGCCCATGACCTGGGTCACCGTCATGCCCGTGACGCCAAGATCGTTCAGCGCCTTCTTAAGGGCATCGAATTTTGCGAGGCGGACAATGACCGAGACCTTGTGCATTCCGGTGTCGAACACAGGATTTCCCTTTTTGTCGAGATCTGCGCCGCTGACCACCACCGGCACTGCCATTTTCTTCTGGAAGTCCGTCGCTTTCGCGTAGTCGTCCTGTCCGAGATCCGTGTTCTCGTTCACTTTCATGTTTGCCATACTGCTGATGTCCGTGATCGAAAAGCCGGAGTAGGCACTGGCAAGACCGTGCTCCGTGGAATCCAATCCTACGATCTCCTCTTCCTCCGTGACCCGAAGTCCCACCGTCGCTCTGATACCAAGGTAAGCGAGGGTGATCGTTACGACAGTCCAGGAAGCTACCGCGGCGAAGCCAATAAGCTGGATCCCCAGCTGACGGAGACCGCCGCCGTAAAACAGTCCGGTCATACTATCATTCCCCGGCGCACTCGTCGTGGCGAAGAGTCCGGTGGCGATGGTTCCCCAGATACCGTTCATCATGTGTACCGCCACAGCACCTACAGGGTCGTCCACCCGCAGCACGTTGTCGAGGAACCAGACGCCGAACACTACCAGGACGCCTGCCACCGCACCGATCACCACTGCCCCCAGGCAATCCGTCACATCACAGGGCGCCGTGATCGCCACCAGACCCGCGAGAGACGCGTTCAGGCACATGGAAACATCCGGCTTTCCATATTTCACCCAGGTGAAGATCATGCATACCACCGTCGCGATCGCCGGCGCCACCGTCGTAGTAAGGAAGATGGATCCAAGCTGCGGAATGCTGGTCGCTGCTGCGCCGTTGAAACCGTACCATCCGAGCCAGAGGATAAAGACTCCAAGACATCCGATGGGGAGGTTGTGGCCAGGAAAGGCATTGACTTTCGTGATCTTCCCGTCCTGATCCTTTGTAAATTTTCCGATCCTGGGTCCCAGGATCCAGGCGCCGATCAGCGCGGAAATGCCGCCCACCATATGGATCGCGCAGGAACCTGCAAAATCGTGGAAGCCGATCTGCGAGAGCCACCCTCCGCCCCAGATCCAGTGGGCCTCGACCGGATAGATCACGGCAGAGATCACTGCGGAGTAGATACAGTAGGACAGAAACTTCGTACGCTCCGCCATGGCGCCGGACACGATGGTAGCAGTGGTGGCGCAGAACACCAGGTTAAACACAAAACCGGAAAAGTCAAACTCCGCATATCCTGTGAACAGGTCGAATCCCGGTCTCCCGATGATCCCCGCCATGTCCTCTCCCAGAAGCAGCGAAAACCCGATCAAAATGAACACTGCAGTTCCGATGCAGAAATCCATCAGGTTCTTCATCAGGATGTTGCCGGCGTTCTTCGCCCTGGTGAAACCTGTCTCCACCATGGCAAAACCGGCCTGCATCCAGAACACCAGCGCGGCTCCTGCCAGAAACCATACGGCGAAGATGTTATCGTTGACTTTGCTGAGCAGCAGTTCCTCTGTCATCTCATTTCCCCCTTTCAAGCGGACTTACGCGATCCGCCTTGCTCTTTTCCCAGTGGCCCTCTTTCGGGTCTTCTGCAACGTAAAAAGGATGCAGAAGCCGCACTATACTGCGCTGCGGCTTTGCATCCCATGGAAGCATTTTTCTCTGAGCTCATAGAGAAAAAGCGCTGCGGATCATTCCTCCGCGGCGCCTTTGCTTTGCATAAAAATAACATCAGTCCGGGATTTCGTCAAGCGTTTTTTTTAATGAGCCGCGCCGCGCAAAAAGATGAAAAAGCCGTTCCCTTGCAAATCCCATGCGGTTCTGCTATACTCCTGACAGGCAAAGGCGCTGAAGTCCGCGGGGACTTCGGCGCTTTTTTCGCGGAGGAAGGCAATGAATAATTATAACGATTCTCCTCATGAGGAATGCGGGGTCTTCGGTATTTCCCTGGCAAAAAAACAGGCGGCCGCATCCCTGGTGTACCACGGGCTGTACGCCCTGCAGCACCGCGGCCAGGAGAGCTGCGGTATCATTGTGAACCACAGCGGCCTTTTCACGGCAAAGAAAGATCTCGGTCTGGTGAGTGAAGTGTTCACGCCGGAGGTCCTTTCTTCGATGCCGGAGGGGCGCATGGCTGTCGGACATGTGCGCTACTCCACCACCGGGGCGGCCCGCCGTTCCAACTGCCAGCCTCTGGAAGTAAATCACCTGAAGGGCCGTCTTGCACTCTGCCACAACGGAAACCTGAGCAACGCCGCGGAGCTCCGGAGAGAGCTGGAGCTTTCCGGCGCCATTTTCCACACCACCAGCGATACGGAGACCATCGCCTATCTCATCACCAGAGAGCGCATAAAGCAGCCTTCCATCGAGGAGGCTGTGGAGCAGACCATGTACCGGATCGACCAGGTACAGATCAAGCTGAACCCCGTCCGCTCCGTCATCGAAGGGAAACGGATCGTTCTCGTGGACGATTCTATCGTCCGCGGCACCACCTCCAGACGGCTCATCCGGATCCTGAGGGATGCCGGAGCAGAAGAGATCCACATACGGATCTCCTCGCCGCCCTTCCGGGGGCCATGCTTCTACGGAACGGACATCGATTCCAAAGAACATCTCATCGCCACGGGGAGGACCCTGGAGGAGATGGCCGCGTATATCGGCGCGGACTCCCTGGACTTTCTAGCCCCGGAGGACCTGCGGGTCATGGCGGGCACCGACTGCCTCTGCGACGCCTGCTTTACTGAGAACTACCCCACCGCTGTCCCCGAGGATGCCGGAAAGAGCCGCTTTGAACTGCCGCTGCAGGAAAAGGAGGCGTTATGATCAGGACTTATGACCGGAAGCTGGTGCTTCCCGATGGAACGGAATACTACGGCTTCGCCTTCGGCGGAGAACCCGGCGGCGCGGCTGCGGGCAGCGCCGCCCTCCCCGGCTGCAGCATCCTGGAGCTGGTCTTCAACACCTCCATGGCCGGCTAATGACGGATCCCTCCATTGCGGACCGGATCTACATGGAACCACTGACTCTGGAGTATCTTTCCCGCATCGTCCGTGTGGAGCGGCCGGATGCCCTGCTCCCGGGGCTGGGGGGCCAGACCGGGCTGAATCTCGCTCTGGAACTTTCGGAATCCGGCGTGCTCTCAGAATGCGGCACCGAGCTTCTCGGGACCCGCTTCGAGAGCATACAGAAAGCGGAGGACCGGGAGGAGTTTAAAAAACTCTGTGAGTTCCTGGGCGAGCCCATACTCCCCTCCGAGACGGTCCGCTCCATAGAGGAGGGACTGGCCTCGGCGGAACGGATCGGCTTCCCACTGGTGCTCCGCCCCGCCTTTACTCTGGGCGGAACCGGCGGCGGCTTCGCTGAATCTGAAGAGGGGTTTCCGGACCTCTTAAGAAATGCCCTGGCAGTCTCACCGGTCCACGAGGTGCTGATCGAAAAAAGCGTCCGGGGCTACAAGGAGATCGAGTACGAGGTGATGCGGGACGCAAACGATACCGCCATCACGGTCTGCAACATGGAGAACCTGGATCCCGTCGGCATCCACACAGGGGATTCCATCGTCGTGTGTCCCTCCCAGACCCTGACCAACAAAGAGTATCATATGCTCCGGGACTCGGCCCTGAAGCTGATCCGGGCGCTCCGGGTGGAGGGCGGCTGCAACGTCCAGTTCGCGCTGGATCCGAAGTCCTTTCAGTACTATCTGATCGAGGTGAATCCCCGGGTGTCCCGCTCTTCGGCCCTCGCTTCCAAAGCCAGCGGCTATCCCATCGCCCGGGTCTCGGCAAAGATCTGCGTCGGGATGACTCCGGACGAGATCCCTCTCGCGAACACGCCCGCTTCCTTTGAACCGGCACTGGACTATATCGTCACCAAGATGCCCCGCTTCCCCTTCGACAAATTCGAGGATGCGGACCAGCATCTGGGCACGCAGATGAAAGCCACGGGAGAGGTCATGAGCGTGGGGCGGACCTTCGAAGAAAGTCTTCTGAAAGCTGTCCGCTCCCTGGAGACCGGCGTCTCACACCTTTACATGCCGAAATTCGAGGACTGGAGCGAAGAACAGCTTCTCTCCTTCCTTCCCGCCGGCACAGGGGACGGGATCTTCGCCGTCGCAGCCCTGCTGCGCCTCCGGCATCTCTCAGGCTATTCCCCGGAAGAGACCGGGGCGGAGATCTCAGCCCTCACCGGCATCGACCGCTTCTTTATCGACAAGCTGCAGAACATCATCGAAGAGGAGCAGGCGCTCCGGATGCATCCCGGCGACACAGCCTGGCTTCTCGACGCGAAGCGGTGCGGCTTTTCGGATGCGGGGATCGCCCGGCTCTGGGAGCGGAAGGAGCGGGACGTACGCATGCAGCGGAAGCAGCGCGGCATCCGTCCCGTCTACAAGATGATCGACAGCTGCGCAGCAGAGTTTGACAGCTACATTCCCTACTTTTATTCGACCTATGAGACCGGAAGCATTGTCGGAAACAGTGTTGAGAGCAGTGCCGGAAATGGCGTTGGAAATGATGCCGGAATCAGTGTTCCGGCGGAAAACGAGTCGGTGCGGACCGCCCGGTGCTGGTGGACCGCTACATCCGGGGAAAGGAACTGGAGGTGGACGCAGTCTGCGACGGGGAAGAGGTCTTCATCCCCGGGATCATGGAGCTGGTGGAGCGCACCGGCGTGCACTCCGGGGATTCCATCAGCAGCTACCCGACCTTCAGCGTATCGGAAAAAGTGCGTCAGACCATCTTCGACTATACAAGACAGCTGGGGCCGGCCATCGGCATCATCGGCCTCTACAACATCCAGTTCATCGTGGATCCCGGGGAGCAGGTCTACATTATCGAAGTGAACCCGCGTTCCTCCCGGACAGTGCCCTTCCTATCCAAGGCCACCGGGTACCATCTGGCGGATATCGCGACTCTCTGCATGCTGGGTCATACGCTCCGGGAACAGGGGATCACCGACCTCACCCCGGCGCCGAAGGATCCCCGATATTTTGTTAAGGCGCCCGCTTTCTCTTTTGCGAAGCTCCGCGGCATGGACGCCTATCTCTCCCCGGAGATGAAGTCCACCGGCGAAGCCATCGGCTATGACAGGAACCGTCTCCATGCCCTCTACAAGGCGATGCAGGCGGCAGGCATGCGGATCGCGGACCATGGGACAGTCCTTGCTTCCGTGGATGATCATGACAAAGAGGAACTTCTTCCGCTGATCCGGCTCTTCTGCCGTCTCGGCTTCAATATCGAAGCCACCTGCGGCACCGCGGCGTTTCTCCGGGAACACGGTGTCCGCTGCCACAGCTATGTTCTCCACGGACACAGCCAGTCGGACGGCGGCGCAGACATACCAAGTACCGGGGAACCTGCGGCGTCTGCAGAGATTTCAGCGGCACCAGGAGACGCAGCAGCTGCAGAGATTTCGGCGGCACCAGGAGACGCAGCAGCTGCAGAGATTTCGGCGGCAAGTGCTGGCGATTCCGCAGCAGAACTTCAGGAAATCTTCCGTAAGATCCGGGAGGGACACATTACTTACTTCATCAACACCCGCGATACCCGCTCCGGCCACGCCCGGTCAGCGGGGACCAGGATCCGGCAGTGTGCCGCAGAAAACGGCGTCCCGGCCCTCACATCCCCCGATACTGTGAGGGCCTTGCTGGACGCCCTGGAGGACGTGGTGTTCCCGGTGGGAACGATCTGACGGAAGAAAGATCGTTCCCCGAAGACGGGGCTCTTCCCGGAGCAGGACTTCTGTCCGGGGCGGGGACTTCTGTCCGGGGCGGGGACTTATGTTCGGAGCGGGACTTCTATCCGGGGCGGGGACTTCTGTTCGGAGCGGGACTTCTGTCCGAAAGCCTGCATTTTCTCTGTCACCGTGACGTAAAAACGAGACAGTCGACAAATTATTTAAGGTGTCGGCTGTCTCGTTTTCTTTCTGATCATCCCTTCCCGGTCCAGACATATCTGCTTTTTGCCCGCCCGTCCAGGCATTTCTGCGTTTCCCTGCCAGGTCCTGGAGGCCTTCCTACTCCGCCATCTCCGTATATCCCATCAGATAGCAATCGATATCCCTGGCGCAGCCTCTTCCTTCATGGATGGCCCACACCACCAGGGACTGGCCGCGGTGCATGTCGCCGGCGGTGAAGATGCCCGGGATCTCCGTAGCGTAGGAGCCGGCTTCTGTCTTTACCCGCCCCCGGGTATCCAGCGGAACGCCGAAGGCCTCCGGTGTGTAGCGCTCGCAGCCTGTGAACCCTGCGGCGATCAGGAGGAGTTCACAGGGATACTCCTGCTCCGTTCCCTCCACCTCTGTAAGTTTCCCGCCTTCAAATTTCACTTTGACGGTCACCACAGCCTTAAGTGCGCTGTTCTCATCCGCCAGCACTTCCTTTACTGTGGTCTCATAGACCCGGGGATCTTTGCCGTACACCTGAATGGCTTCTTCGACCCCGTAGTCCGTCTTCCGCACCAGGGGCCACTCCGGCCAGGGGTTGTCTTCTCTTCTTTTGTCCGGCAGTGCCGGCATCATCTCGATCTGCAGGAGGGAAGCCGCGCCGAAGCGCACCACAGTGCCGGCGCAATCGTTGCCGGTATCGCCTCCGCCGAGGATCACCACATGCTTTCCGGCAGCCGCTGCACGGAACGGGCCGGATCTCTGGGTCTGTTCCCGCAGGATCTCCCGCGTCGCTCCCGCCAGATAATCCACCGCGTAGTAAATACCGCTCTTTACGTTCTCCATTCCGGCAGCCGCCAGCTTCCTGGCTTCCTTCGCGCCGGTGCAGAGCGCCACCGCGTCGTACTCTTTCAGGAGCTCCGCCGCGGAGATCCATGTCTGTCCGCCGGCCGCCGCTTTTCCGCTGTCCGCCCCTACATTCACTCCGGTAAGAAACCGGACGCCCTCCGCTTCCATGAGCTGTTTTCTGCGGGCGATGATCCTCTTGTCGATCTTCATGTTCGGAATGCCGTACATCAGAAGACCGCCGATCTCCTCTTCCCGCTCATAGACCGTCACGGAGTGCCCTCTGCGGTTCAGCTGGTCGGCTGCGGCAAGGCCCGAAGGACCGCTGCCCACCACTGCCACCTTTTTCCCGGAACGGATCTTCGGGATCCTGGGCTTCATTCTGCCGCTGCGGAAGGCATGCTCTATGATATAGAGCTCGTTGTCATGCACCGTCACCGCCTCTCCGTCCAGTCCATTGATACAGGCCTTTTCGCAGAGCGCGGGGCATACTCTCCCGGTGAATTCCGGGAAATTATTGGTCTTTAAAAGCCTCGAAAGAGCATGTCCGGGATGTCCCCGATACACTTCGTCGTTCCACTCCGGGATCAGATTGTGCAGCGGACACCCCACTGTCATCCCCTTCAGCACCAGTGCGGACTGGCAGAAGGGAACGCCGCAGTTCATGCAGCGCGCTCCCTGCTCCCGGCGCTCATCCTCAGAAAGCTCAGCCTTAAACTCTCTGAAGTTTCCGATCCGGTGAAACACTTCCCCGGCCCGGTTCTCAGTTCTCTCGTACTCCAGAAATCCTGTTTTCTTTCCCATACTCTCTCCTTCACCCGCCTGTGGACCGAAGCGGTTCTCCTTAGCCCCTCTGTGGACCAAAGCGCTTCTCTTTCGCCCTTCAGGCAGAGCGGCGCTCCTCAGACTTTTCCAGTGATCTCTTTGAACGCCGACATGAGCGCCTGCTCCCGGGTCTGTCCTGAAGCCTCGTATCCTGCCGCGGCACTGACTACGCGCTGATATTCCTTCGGCACGATCTTCTTAAACTGCGGAACGAAACTCTCGAAATCCTCCAGGATCTCTTCCGCCAGATGCGACCCCGTCGCTTTCCTGTAGTCTTCCAGGATGACTCGCAGTTCTTCCTTGTCCCGCTCGTCTGTCAGTTCCTCCGCCGGCGGCATCCCGGCGTTGATGCGCCTGTACAGCCGGTGCTCCGGATCCAGGACGTAGGCTTTTCCGCCGCTCATTCCGGCGGCAAAGTTTTTCCCGGTGGAGCCGAGGATCACCGCTCTCCCGCCAGTCATGTACTCCAGTCCGTGGTCTCCGCAGCCCTCTGCCACCGCCGTGGCACCGGAATTCCGGACGCAGAAACGTTCCCCGGCGATGCCGCAGATATAGGCGGTTCCCGAAGTGGCGCCGTAAAGAGCAACATTGCCCGTGATCACGTTCTCACTGGCGGAGAAAGCCGCCTTTTTCGGCGGATACAGGATCAGCTTCCCGCCGGAAAGCCCCTTTCCGAAGCCATCGTTCGCGTCGCCCTCCACCTCCATGGTCACGCCCTTCGGAAGAAAGGCGCCGAAGGACTGGCCGCAGCCGCCCTCCGCACGGATCCGGAACGTGTCGTCCGGAAGCGAATTTCCGAAACGGGCAGTGATCTCTGAACCGAAAATGGTTCCGACGGTCCTGTCTGTAGAGGAGACCTCAATATGGATCGAGGCTCCAACCGGCACATCCCTGTCCACAGCGGCCCCGCTACTGGCAGTCTCTGTCTTTGCAGCGTTCCCGCCGCCGGCAGCTTTTCTCTCCCTGCCGGTCTTCGCATCCGCGCCGGTCTTTCCTTTTCCTGCGGTCACTGCCTCCAGCCAGGGAAGCAGCACCCTTTCGTCCACCGTCTTCTCCAGGCCGAAGTCAAAGACCCGCTCCGGCAGGAAATGCCGCTCCGTCTCAGGCGCAGGCGCCTTTCCGAAAAGGGAAGCAAGCTGTACCATTTCAGCCCTTCTGGTGATCTGCCGCTCCTTCGGCTTCAGGAGGTCTGTCCTGCCGATCATCTCTTCCACTGTGCGGATACCGAGGGAGGCCATCAGTTCCCGCATATCCTCCGCGATGAAACGCATGAAGTTCATCACATGCTCCGGCTTTCCGCGGAAGCGGGCCCGGAGCCGTTCGTTCTGGGTGGCGATGCCCACAGGACAGGTGTCCAGCGTGCAGACCCGCATCATCATGCAGCCCATGCTGACCAGCACCGCCGTGGCGAAGCCGTACTCCTCCGCCCCCAGCATGGCGGCGATCACTACGTCCCTGCCGCTCATCAGCTTTCCGTCCGTCTCCAGCGCAACTCTTCCCCGGAGCCCGTTTTCCACCAGCGTCCGGTGCGCCTCCGAGAGTCCCAGCTCCCAGGGAAGGCCTGCGCCGTGAATGGAGGAGGCCGGGGCGGCGCCGGTGCCGCCGTCATAGCCGGAGATCAGGATCACCTGGGCTCCCGCTTTCGCGACGCCCGACGCAATGGTCCCGACGCCCGCCTCGCTGCAGAGCTTCACGTTGATCCGGGCCCTGCGGTTCGCGTTCTTCAGATCATAGATCAGCTGCGCCAGATCCTCGATGGAATAAATATCGTGGTGCGGCGGCGGGGAGATCAGTGTCACGCCGGGCATGGCGTACCTGGTCTTTGCGACCCAGGGGTACACCTTCGCCCCGGGCAGGTGTCCTCCTTCGCCGGGCTTCGCGCCCTGGGCCATCTTGATCTGGATCTCCTCCGCGCTCATGAGATAGGCGCTGGTCACGCCGAAGCGGGCGGAAGCCACCTGCTTGATCTTTGAATTTGTCTCCGTCCCGAAACGCTCCTCGTCCTCTCCGCCTTCTCCGGTATTGGACCTTCCGCCGAGACGGTTCATGGCGATGGCCATGGTCTTGTGGGCTTCCTCCGAAATGGAGCCGTAGCTCATGGCGCCGGTCTTAAAACGCTTCACGATCTCGCTGACCGGTTCCACCTCATCCAGGGGGATCGGGTCACCCGCCGGGACAAATTCCAGGAGGCCTCTCAGGGTGTGGGGGAGTTCATTGTCCACCAGCGCTGTATAGGCCTTGAACTTTTCGTAGCTTCCTTCCCGTACTGCCTGCTGCAGCAGCGTGATGACAGCGGGATTCCAGAGATGATCCTCTTTGTTCTTCCCGCTTCTCAGCTTGTGGAAACCGATGGAGTCCAGCGTCGTGTCCAGCCCGAGGCCCAACGGGTCGAAGGCGTGGTCGTGGCGGTAGCGGACCCCCTCCTCGATCTCCCGGATCCCGATGCCGTAGGCATCCGCCGCGGCACCCGTGAAATAGCGGTCGATGACTTCTTTTCCCAGTCCGACGCTTTCAAAGATCCTGGCGGATTCATAGGCCTGCAGGGTCGAGATGCCCATTTTCGCCGCGATCTTTACGATGCCCTTCCGGACTGCCTTGTTGTAATCCGTGACTGCAGTGTGGAAATCCTTATCCAGGATCTCCTCCTCGATCAGCTCTCCGATGCACTCATGGGCAAGATACGGATACACTGCCCTGGCGCCGAAGCCCATGAGACATGCGAAATGATGCACTGTCCTCGGCTCCGCGCTCTCCAGCACCAGCGATACGGCAGTGCGCTTTTTCGTCTGCACCAGATGCCGGCTCACCGCGGAGACCGCCAGCAGGGACGGGATCGCCAGATGATTTTCATCCACGCCCCAGTCTGAGAGGATGATGATATTGGCGCCGGACGCGGCTGCCCGGTCCACGCTCACTAAAAGCTGCTCCACCGCCCGGGAAAGATCCGTGCTCCGGTAGTAAAGGAGGGACACCGTCCGGGACTTAAGCCCCGGGCTGTCCAGGGAGCGGAGTTTGATCATATCCGTCCCGGTCAGCACCGGCTGCTCCACCTCCAGCATCCGGCAGTTTAAACTCTCCTCTTTCAGAAGATTTCCGTCGGAGCCCAGATAGACCGCGGTGTCCGTGACGATCTCCTCCCGAAGTGAGTCGATGGGCGGGTTCGTCACCTGGGCGAACAGCTGCTTAAAATAGTCAAACAGGTTCTGGTGCTTCTCCGAAAGCACTGCCAGCGGGACATCATGCCCCATGGAGGCCGTCGGTTCGTTCCCGTTCTCCGCCATGGGAAGCAGCTGGTCCTTCACCTCCTCATAGGTGTAGCCGAAGGCGCGGTACAGCTTGTCCCTCAGATCCTGGCTGTTCACAGGCGGACGATGATTCGGCAGCGGGATATCCTCCAGGCGTTTTAAGTTCCGGTCCAGCCACTCGCCGAAGGGACGGCGCGACGCGTAGTAACTTTTGCACTCTTCATCCGGCAGGATCCGCTTTTTCTTCGTGTCCACCAGAAGCATCCGCCCCGGCATGAGCCGGCTCTTTTTAACGATATGGGCCGGGTCCTCGGGAAGGACCCCCACCTCCGAAGCCAGAACAAGCCTCCCCCGGTCCGTCACATACCATCTGGAAGGTCTGAGACCGTTCCGGTCCAGCGTCGCGCCCAGGATCTCTCCGTCGCTGAAGATCACAGCCGCCGGTCCGTCCCAGGGCTCCATCATGGTGGCATAGTAGTGATAGAAATCCCGTTTCTCCAGGTCCATGTCCCTGTCGTTTCTCCAGGGCTCCGGAATGGTGATCATCACTGCCCTGGGAAGTTCCATCCCGTTCATCATCAGGAACTCCAGGGTATTGTCCAGCATGGCGGAATCGGAGCCGTCCGGGCGGATCACCGGATATACCTTCAGGGCACAGTCCTCTTCCTCCAGAAACTCTGAGGTCATGGTCTCTTCCCGCGCCAGCATCCGGTCCATGTTTCCCCGGATGGTATTGATCTCGCCGTTGTGGGCGATGAGCCGGTAAGGGTGGGCCCTCTCCCAGCTGGGCGTCGTGTTGGTCGAGAAGCGGGAGTGCACCAGGGCGATGGCGGTCTCATACTCCTTCTGCTGCAGATCCTCGTAAAACAGCCGCAGCTGTCCGACCAGGAACATCCCCTTGTAGACGATGGTTCTGGAAGAGAGGGAACAGATGTAAGTGTCGGTGTTGCTCTGCTCGAACTCCCTCCGCAGAAGATAGAGCTTACGCTCAAAGGGCAGCCCCTCCTCCGTTCCCTCCGGGCGTACGATAAAGCACTGGCTGATCACCGGCATACAGTTCCTTGCCGTCTCCCCGAGGATCTCCGGGTGCACCGGGACCTCTCTCCAGAACAGCAGCTTCAGGCCGTTTTTCTCCGCGATCACCTCAAACATGCGCCGCGCAAAAGTCCTGGCCCGGAGCTCCTCCGGGAAGAACACCATCCCGGCGCCGTAATTTCCAGAGCCCGGAAACTCTTGACCCTCTTCCTGGAAAACGCGGCGGAAAAGGCTGTGGGGCAGCTGCGTTAAAAGCCCCACGCCGTCTCCCACCTTGCCGGCCGCATCCTTGCCCGCCCGGTGTTCCAGCTTCTCAACGATGGAGAGAGCGTCGTCCAGAACGCCGTACTCCCGCGTCCCGTCAATATTCACCACGGCTCCGATACCGCAGGCGTCGCGTTCTCTCCGCTGAAATTCCAGTCCGTCCTCTCTCATCTCATTTATCCCCATTATTCCTTTTCTTCATTCAAGACACTGTCCTCCAAAAAGATGTCATTCAGAAAACAGCAGCCTGCTGTAGCCCGGGAAGGGCCAGTACTTCTCGTCTGTAATGGCCTCCAGCCGGTCCGCGGCGTCTCTCGCCTGGGCCATATCCTGTACGATCACATCGCGGAAATACCGCATGGCTTCCTCCGGAACCTCCGGCACCTCCGAAAGGTGCTTTTCCAGCTCCTCCGTCGCCTCCAGAAGCGCGTCTGTCAGGATCGCAAGATGGCTGCAGGTCCTGGTCTCATAGACCACCGGCACTTCCGCTGCCTTCAGGTCGCCCATTCTGCGGCAAAGCTCCGCCGCGAAGCTGGACACCGCCGGGAGGATCTGTCTGCGGATCATGTCGTCCATGGTGTGAGCCTCAATGGAGATGGTCGCGCAGTAATTCTCAACGTGGATCCTGTACCGTGCCATGACCTCTTCCTCAGTGTAGACGCCGTTCTTCACATAGAGATCGATGTTCTTCTGGTCGATGTAGTGCGGGATCGCGTCGGCAGTGGAGACCAGGTTGCTGAGTCCTCTCCTCTCCGCCTCTTCGACCCAGGACTGATCGTAGCCGTTTCCGTTGAAGATGATGCGCTCGTGTGCCGTGAAGGTCTCTTTCAGCAGCTCCTGAAGGGCACTCTGAAAATCTTCAGCTCCCTCAAGCTGGTCCGCAAACTGTCTGAGTTCCTCCGCCATCATGGTGTTCAGGGCAATGTTCGGGCCGGAGATGGACTGTGAACTTCCCAGCATACGGAACTCGAACTTGTTGCCGGTGAAGGCCATGGGCGAGGTCCTGTTCCGGTCCGTGTTGTCCTGGGGGATCGGCGGCAGCATGTCGATGCCCACCTGCAGCGTCTTTTTCCCCGCCTCGTGGAATTCTTTCCCGCGGATGATAGACTGCACGACGCCGTCCAGTTCCTGTCCGAGGAAGATGGACAGGATCGCCGGCGGAGCCTCCTGGGCGCCCAGACGGTGATCATTGCCCGCGCTGGCCACCGTGGTACGGAGCGCATCCTGATACTCGTCCACGCCCTTCACAAAAGCGGCGAGGAAAAGAAGGAAGCGGGCGTTCTGAGCCGGGGTCGATCCGGGGTTGAAAAGGTTCTTTCCCGTGTCGGTGCCCAGGGACCAGTTGTCGTGCTTGCCGCTGCCGTTCACGCCCGCAAAGGGCTTTTCGTGGAGCAGGCAGTGGAAGCCGTGCCGGTCCGCCACTCTTTTCATGAGCTCCATGGTCAGCTGGTTCTGGTCTCCCGCCAGGTTCGCGTTGGTGTAGATAGGCGCCATTTCATGCTGGGAGGGCGCCACCTCATTGTGCTTGGTCTTGGACAGCACGCCCACCTTCCAGAGCTCATTGTCCAGGTCCCTCATGAACTCCGCCACCCGGGGCTTCAGCTGTCCGAAGTAATGATCCTCCAGCTCCTGCCCTCTCGGCGGCTTGTTCCCGAACAGGGTGCGTCCCGTAAGCTTCAGGTCTTCTCTCTGGTTGTAAAGTTTCTTGTCGATCAGGAAATACTCCTGCTCCGGTCCGCACTGGGCCGTGACCCGCTTTGTCTCTGTATCCCCAAAGAGGCGGAGGATGCGGACCGCCTGCTTCGAAACTTCGTCCATGGACTTTAAGAGTGGTGTCTTCTTGTCCAGGGCCTGTCCTGAGTAGGCGCAGAAAATGGTGGGAATATACAGGGTATGGTCCTTCACGAAGGCGAAGGACGTGGGATCCCAGGCGGTATAGCCTCTGGCTTCAAAGGTGGCGCGGAGACCGCCGGAAGGGAAGGAAGAAGCGTCGGGCTCGCCGCGCACCAGCTCCTTGCCGGAGAACTCCATCACCACGGTCCCGTCGCCCACGGGCTCGATAAAGCTGTCGTGCTTCTCCGCTGTGACGCCGGTCATGGGCTGGAACCAGTGGGTGAAATGAGTCGCACCCTTCTTCACGGCCCACTGCTTCATGGCCTCCGCGATCTCATTCGCCGCGGAAAGCTCCAGCTGGGTCCCGTTCGACACGCTTTTTTTCCATGCCTGGAATGTCGATTTGGAGAGGCGTTCCTTCATGATCCTCTCGCCGAACAGCATGCTGCCGAAAAGTTCCGGTAATGATAAGTTCTGCTCCATTCTGATATCCTCCTTTGTTGTGATTCACCCCGGCTGTTTTATTCACTGTAGTTATTGTCCGCTGGCTCCGTAGTTCGCGAGGACTCTCGCCGAGGGGTCGTCCACATCGCAGCCTTTCCAGCTGCGGTTCGGCATCCAGAAGTCCTTGATCATCTCCGCCTGTCCCGGGTAGAACTCTTCAAACAGTTCCCGGTACAGGAGGCTCTCCTTCGTAAATGGCGGGCACCAGCTGTAGTTCTTTCTTCGCTCTTCATATTCCGCATCGGTGTATTTCCGCTCCGCGTAAGCCTTCAGGTCGTCCACCATGGAATGCCCCACTGCGTCGGAGAAGGCTGCTTTTTCACGCCAGAGGATCCCCTCCGGCAGGATGCCGTCTTTTTCGAAGGCGTGACGCAGCAGGTACTTTCCCATGCCGTGGTTGTTTCTCTTCAGTTCCGGCGGGATCCGCATCACAAAGCGGACAAAGTCGCTGTCCCCGAAGGGGACCCGCCCCTCCAGGCTGTTCACCGAAATGCAGCGGTCCGCCCTCAGCACGTCGTACATGTGGATCTCGTCGATCCGCTTCTTCGCCTCCGCCTGGAACGCAGCTGCGTCCGGCGCGAAATCGGTGTACTTGTACCCGAACAGCTCGTCCGAGATCTCCCCTGTCATCAGCACCCGGACGTCCGTGGTCTCATGGATCTGTTTACAGCAGAGATACATTCCCATGGAAGCCCGGATGGTAGTGATGTCCCAGGTCCCGAGCAGAGCCACCAGCTCCGGCAGGGACCGGATCACGTCCTCCTCCGTCATGTAGAATTCCGTGTGTTCCGCCCCGATGAACTCCGCTGCCTGCCGCGCGTATTTCAGGTCGATGGCGTCGGTGTCCATGCCGATGGCAAAGGTCCGGATCTTTCTTCCGAGGGTCTTTGCCGCGATGGCGCACACCAGAGAGGAATCAAGACCGCCGGAAAGCAGGAATCCAAGAGGCGCGTCCGCGTCCAGCCTGTCCTCCACGGATCTGATAAGACGCTCGCGGATCCCTTTCGCCGCGCTCTCTTCATCCATTTCCGGAAACGGCTCACCCGAAGTCAGGTCTGCAAAGCGGTGAAACTCCCCGTCCTTCCAGTAGTGCCCCGGCGGGAAGGGTTGGATCTTCCTGCAGAGTCCCGTCAGGTTCTTCGCCTCGCTGGCGAACACCATGGTTCCTGAGTCATCTTCTCCGTAATACAGGGGGCGGATCCCGATGGGATCCCGGGCCGCCAGAAATTCATCTCTGTTCCCGTCATAGAGGATCAGTGCGAATTCCGAGCCCAGCATCGGAAACATTTCTGTCCCGTACTTTTCGTAGAGCGGAAGGATCAGCTCGCAGTCGCTGTCGCTCTGGAAACTGTATTCCTCCTGCAGCTCCTCCTTCAGTCTCCGGAAGCCGTAGATCTCGCCATTGCAGACCACTTTGTTTTTTCTCAACAGGAACGGCTGCATGCCCTCCTCGTGCAGGCCCATGATCGCAAGGCGGTGAAAACAGATCCACCCCTCCCCCGCTTCTTCGATCCGCGACATGTCCGGGCCCCTGGAAACTGTCGCGTCAAAATGTTGTTTCAGTGTCTCAAAAGGCACCGTCCGTTTTATCATTCCCATGATCGAACACATTCCGGTTCCTCCTTCACAAAACCAGATGAGGGCACTGGGCCGGAGACCTCTGTCTCCGGGCGCCATTGCCCTCATCTGATCTGTTATTATTGTTTAATGTAATTGCCGATCACTGTAACTGCCGCTTCTTCTTATTCTTCCCGCTGCAGCTCCTTCAGGATCTTCAGCGCGGCTTCCCGCTTGGAAAGGCCGGTGTTCATCGCTTCCTGCTCGATGAAATGATGCGCTTCTTCCTCGGTCATCTCCCGCTTCTCCAACAGCAGACATTTCACGCGGCACACGATCTGGACGTCCTGCACCTGTCTCTGCAGGCGCTCCTGCTCACTTAGCACCAGCCAGAAACGCTTCTGTACCTGATAGAGAAAGCTGACGATCTGCAGGACCTGGTCCATCTGGAGCGGGTAGGCCACCACAAAAACGTTCCGCCCCTCCAGCCGGTACGCGGTCTCGCCGTAGATCTCCCTGCTGACAATGTAGCCCGCGGCGATCCCTCTCCGGTCCGCCATATCAAAAAGCCTCGGGATCTCTTCTTCATCCTTCAGGGGACTGAAGATCACCATCAGGGCTATCTTTTCCCGTTCCACCGCCCTCCTGGCTTCCTGCACAGTCTCCGCCGTCAGTACCCGGCCGTATTTTGCCGTCAGCGCGGACCGGACAGAGCTCTGTATGCGCGGCTTCGCCGCGATCACCAGTATGGCTCCTATCCTGTCTGTCAGTTTCATAGGCATTTACCTCTTGCTGTATGCGCTGAGATATCCCTCCGGCAGAAGCCGCTTCACGAACTCGCTCCTCCTGGCATACTGGACCGCCTCGTCAAAATCGACCGGAAGCCGGGTCAGATCCTGTCTCACTTCCGGATCGGCGGTATAAAGGTTTACGTCCGTCGGCTCCGGAAGCTCCAGGGAATCCCGGATGCCCTCCAGCCCCGCTTCAATGACCAGTGCATAGGACAGATAGGGATTCGTCATGGGATCCGGGGAGCGGAGCTCAAACCTTTTGTTCGCGGAGCGGACTGCCGGGATGCGGATCAGCTGGGACCGGTTCTCTTCGGACCAGCTTACATAGCCCGGTGCCTGCATGGTCCCGAGGCGCTGGTAGGATTCCCTCGTCGGGTTCAGGAAGAGGGTGATGTCGTTGATGCGCCTCATGACCCCTGCCATAAAGGATCTCATCAGTTTTTCATTTTCCTCCGGATTCGCCGCCACACCTTCGTCGGTGCCCTCGTGCCGTGCTTCTTTCTTGGCAATGGAAATATTAAAATGCATCCCGTTGCCCGGTTTGTCGGGAAGCGGCTTCGGTGAAAAGTCCGCCCAGCAGCCGCTGCTCACCGCCACGTTCTGGACCACCCAGCGAAGGGTGGAGGTATTGTCCGCAGTGGTCAGCGGATCCGCGTAGCGGAACACCACCTCGTGCTGCCCCGGCCCGTTCTCATGGTGGGAGGACTCAGGGAAGATGCCCATTTCCAGCAGGATGTTGCAGATATCACGGCGGATGTTCTCACCGTGGTCCTTGGGCGTCGTGTCAAAGTAACCCGCCTCGTCGTGGGGTGTTTTTATCAGGTTCCCGTTCTCGTCTTTCCGGAAAATATAGAATTCCACTTCCGTGCCGAAGTTCACTTCCACGCCCATCTCTTCCGCGTGCTTTACTGCCTGCTTCAGGATGTACCTGCAGTCCCGGGGATATGTGCTCCAGTCCGGGCGGGTGATGTCGCAGAACATCCGGATGACAGCCCCGTCCATGGACCTCCACGGGATCAGCGTCACTGTGGAAGAATCCGGCTCCAGGAACAGGTCGCTCCGCATGCTGTCCTCAAACCCGGCGATGGAGCTTCCGTCAAAGGCGACGCCCTCCTCGAAGGCCCGCTTCAGCTCGTGGGGCATGATTGCAAGATTCTTCTGCTCTCCGAAAATATCAAAAAACGCCAGGCGGATAAACTTTACGTTTTCATCCTCCACCAGGTTCCGGATCTCATCGTACTCTCTCATTCTCTCGCCGTCTCTCATCCTGTATTCTCCGTCCGCGGTTGATTTTTGAACCAGCGGGGTCTTCCCGCTAAAAAATAAGAAAAAGGGCGCTTTAAGTCATCCTTAAGCGCCCTTGCCTGTAACTAATTTAATTCTGAAAGTGCAAATTGTCAAGATTATCTGCCGTAATAGGTCTCGGCCGCGGGGATCTTTCTCCGGTCAGGCCTTTTCCTCCGGAAGCTCCGCCGTTCCGGCTGCCGCCTGGTTTTCCTCCGCTGTCCCGGCTGCCTCCCGCGCTTCCTCGAGGGCGCCGTTCAGCGCGCCGCCGACGAAAAGGATCATGAAGAGGACCCTTGCCCAGGTGATGATGAGGAACAGTGAGGCGAGCGAGCCGTAAATGGAGGATTTCCAGAAGATGGGCACGAACCTTGAAAAAAGTATGGTAAACACGAGCCAGCAGACGGAGGTGAACACCGCGCCCGGAAGCTGGTTCCTGATCTTCCGCTTTCCGCCGGGAAGGAAGGTATACATCCCGAGCACCAGGAGGACTGCCGCGACCGCCGACATGATGCCGCTGCACCGGATCAGGGATACCACGAACGTGATGACCTTCTCAAATCCGAACATCGCGGAAAAGCGCGTGAGAAGATCCACCAGCGCGTCGCCCATGACGTTCGCGACCAGGACCACGGGGATCAGGACCACCAGGATGAACGTGCAGAGAAGCGCCGCCGGCTTATCGCGCATGCTCTTCTGCGCGCCCGGCGTGATCTTCACAAGGCCCATCTGGATCGCGGTCACGCCGCCGCTCGCGGACCAGAGCGCCGTGACTGCGGACACGGACGCAAGGAGACCCGTGGACTGCTGCCGGAGGTTGATCACGATCCCGTTGAACAGGGCCTTGATCTGCGGGAGATCCGGAAGAAAGCGGAAAACGAACTCCGTGAGGTTTTCCGGCGAATACCCGGGCAGCATGTTCAGCACGGAAATGATCAGCATGACGAGCGGGAACACCGCCGTCAGCATACCGAGGGTCGCGTGACCCGCGTACACGATCATATCATTCTTCAGAAAAAGGTCGATCGTCCTTTTCGCGATCCTGACATATTTCCTGTTCATATGTCCGCCTCCCGGTCATTTTCTTTGCAGCAGATCCTTCTTCGCAGCTGGTCCTTCTCCGCGGCAGGTCTTTCCTTTCGTCAGACCGTTCGCCGCGGAAAAACGCAGGCGAAGGAGATCTTTTTCATTCGGCAGGGCTCAGCTGCAGGACGGATACCTTCCGTCCCAGACGATCCTTCTGTAATTCTCACGGTCCGTGTCTCCCTCGGTGGAGACGCAGAGCACTACGGAATGCTCCCCGAGGCCGATGCTCCTGCGGATCTCAGCCAGTCTTTCGTTCTGCATAAGCTCGCAGACGAAGCCTGCCGTGACTGCACCGCTCTCCCCGGAGATGATCCTCCGGTCTCCGCCTGCCGGGTTCCCCAGGACGCGCATGCCCTTCGCGGCGATGCAGTCCGGAAGGGACACGAAGTTCTCCGCGCAGCGCCGGAGCTCCTTCCACCCGATGGAACAGGGGACGCCGCAGGCAAGCCCCGCCATGATGGTGGCAAGGTCGCCGTCCACCTCGCGGATGGCCCCATCGTCCGCAAGGGCGGTCCGGTAGATGCAGTCCGCCTGGTCAGGCTCCACGATGGTGATGACCGGCTTGTCCGCGCCATAGAAATCCGTGAAAAAAGACGCAAGCGCGCCGGACATCGCGCCGACGCCTGCCTGCAGGAAGATGTGCGTGGGCCGCCTCCCGTCAAGCTGCCCGGCGGCCTCAAGCCCGATCGTCATATAGCCCTGCATGATCCACGTCGGGATCTTTTCATATCCCTCCCACGCGGTGTCCTGCACGAGCACCCAGCCGTTTTTCTCCGCCTGCTCCGCGGCAAAACGGACGGTATCGTCATAGTTGAGCTCCGTGATCTCCGCATGTGCCCCGTGCCGGCGGATGTTTTCAAGCCGCTCCGCGGCACTACCCTTCGGGAGATAGACCACCGCCTTATGCCCCGCCATCTCCGCGGCCCAGGCGACCCCGCGGCCGTGGTTTCCGTCCGTCGCGGTCACAAAGGTGATCGTTCCCTTGTCACCGGAGTTTCCGCGGTTTTCTTCAAGATACCTTTCCAGGCAGTAGCTCCCTCCGAGGCCCTTGAACGCGTTCAGGCCGAACCGGAAGCTTTCATCCTTCACGTACATGCCGGCGAGCCCGAGCTCCGCCGCGAGGTCCTTTAACGGCACCAGCGGCGTCATGGCGTATCCCGGGATGCTCCTGTGAAACTCCCGCACGGTCCTCGCGTTCGCGACGCTGAACACCGTGTCCTTTCCCGCCCCTGCCGCGCCGGGGCAGCTGTCAAAGTGCGCGAGCCTTACTGTCTGCCTTCCCTCGCTGTCAAGGCAGGCGCTGAGTCCTGTCATGTGCCCTCCTTCGGCGCGCCGGAGCTTTCGTCCTCCGCGCCGCTGCCTGTGTCTTCTGCGCTGCTGCCAGTGTCTCCTGCGCTGCTGCCTGTGCCATCCGCGCCGGTACCTGTGTCCTCCATACCGGAAGGCGCCGGTTCCGGCTCCGCCGCTCCGGTCTCCCCGGAAGCACCGGCATCAACCGCCATGTCCTCTGTATAGCCGAGGATGGCCCGGTAGTCGACCTTCCCCTTAAGTCCGGTACCATCAAGCCCGGCGACCTCCTCCACGAGGATGCGGACCTTCTCTTCCGTCGTAAGCAGACTGTCAAGATCCGGCTCGTCGAACCCCGTACTGCTGTTCCACGGGTCGCCGAAGAGCACGTCATACCGGACCTGCGGGAACCACGGCTCCACGGCCTTCCAGAAATCGCCGCCCTTCAACGGCCGGAAGGATGAACTTTTCTTTTCTCCGTCCTTCATGAGGCCAAGCTTCGTCCCGTCATACTCGATGAAGGAGCCGTCCGCCGCGTAAAGGCGGATGCCGTGCTTCCCTCCCCAGTAATAGTCGGCGCCGAAGTGTCCTTCTGTCTCCAGGCCTCTCAGCGCCTCGAGGAAGCCCGGAAGCTGGTCCTCCGGCAGTGTATATTCCTCTGTCTGCGGGTCATAGGTCCCGACGGCGATCCTGTCCCGGGCGATCTCCGTGCGTTCCCTCGCCGCCTCGTTCACGACCGGCAGGACCCGGTCGCGGTACATCTCGCCGGAGATCTCGCCTGTCTTCGTCATTTCGTAGATCATCCTCGTGAGCTCCTGTTCTCCCGCCGTGCGGAAGCCGGCATTGCCCATCGAGTTAAAATAGGCGGCCCGTACGATCTCCATGTCGCCGAAATAGTCGACGATATTGCTCCGCGCGGCCGTTCCTCCCGTTTCCTTCGTGTCTCCGCCCTTCCCCTGCTCTTCATCGCACCCGGTGAGGATGACTGCAGCCATGGCAAGGACCAGGACGCTTCCCAGTATCCGCCTCAGGATGTGCTTCCTCCCGGCACCTTCTGTCCTTCTTGATATCCTCATAGATCTCCTTTCCCGGTGCATTCCGCGCGTTTTTCCCTTCTGTTATGCTGAACACTCCCGCTGCTGCAAATTTGATGTCACTCCATATGATCTTTTGAACGGTCCTACCGCTTGCAGAAGCAGAGGATCCCTGCTTCTATCGTATTGGTGTTTTGCTTACTTTTCAAGCCAATTTATGCTGCATTCTTAAGGAACATCCGGAGTCCTTCCCGAAGGATCCTGATGGCCGCACTGATATCGCGGCCAGGCTCAGGTCCGCGCCGGGGACTCATCCTGGTTCAAAACACAGGCAGGGGCATTCCCGCCGGATAATGGTATAATGAAAAGGAAAGCAGGGCACGGCCGCGCAAAAGAAGCGCGGCAGCCCTGAAGCCGTTTCTTTTTTCTGTTTTATGGAGGTTTCTTATGAGCAGACTTTCTTCCCCCGTCCGGGTCCGCGGCCTGGAGCTTAAAAACCGTCTGATCCTCCCGCCCATGGCTGTCGTGAAGGGCGACGAGAGGAACTTCGTCACCGATGACACCTGCGCCTACTACACGGAAAAGGGCGCCATGGGCTTCGGCCTCATCGTGACCGAGCACTGGTTCGTCTCAAAGGAGGGGCAGGCAAGCGCGACGCAGCTTTCCGCCGCCCGCCCGGAGGACCTGGAGGGCATGAAACGGATCGCCGACGCCGTGCACCGCGGCGATACGCCGGTCATGGCGCAGCTGAACCACGCGGGCTCCGCCGCCTTCCGGAGCGTGACCGGGCTCACGCCCATGGGTCCGTCCGAAACGCACTGCCCCGGGCTCGGGGACCAGGACCTCATGCCCCACGTCATGACGAAGGATGATATCCTCCGCGTGACGGACGCCTTTGTCCGCGCGGCGCGCATGGCGCAGTCAGCCGGCTTCGACGGCGTGGAGATCCATGCGGCGCACGCCTATCTTCTCTGCGAGTTCTTCTCCCCGCTCATGAATCTCCGGACCGACGACTACAACGGCAGCACGATCGAGGGACGGACGCGCTTCACCCTTGAGGTGATCCGCGCGGTCCGCGACGCGGTCGGCGGGGATTATCCCCTCTCGCTCCGTCTCGGCGGCTGCGACTTCATGGAGGGCGGGAGCACACCGGAGGACGCCGCAGCTGCCGCGAAGCTCTACGAGGCGGCGGGGATCGACCTCTTTGACACCTCCGGCGGCCTCTGCTACTACCGGAACCCGTTGAACCGCGAGCCCGGCTACTTTGCCGAGGAGACCCGCGCCGTGAAGGCAGCCGTCTCCGCCCCGGTGGTCCTGACCGGCGGCATAAGCACGCCCGAAGACGCGGAGCGCTTCCTCGCCGAAGGCGCCGCCGACGTCATCGGCGCAGGCCGCGTATTCATCAAAGCCTCCTCCGGCGTCTCCTCCTGGCTCAAATAATTTCGACCATGGGGACTGTCCCCGTGGCCCAACACTTTTCCGCGAATCTGTTGATTAACCGGTCAAGTGTTGAGCCATCGGGACAGTCCCCATGGTCGATTTTTCATGAAAGGCTGAAGTCTGTATCGAGAAAGATCTCCGTCCGATAGTCCGGGTACATTTCCTTCACCTTCGCAGCGATCTCCTCATGGACCTTCTCGCGGTCCTTCGCGTCGAAGCTTACGACGGCATCGAAACGGATGGTCTTTGTCTTCTCGTCCACGTGGAAGCCGTGCACCTCAAGCACATGCTCATGCTTAAGGACCGCCTCCATGATCCGCTCCCGCATCCGGACAGCGTGCTCATCCCTGGTATTCAGGGAATATACGCTGATCGCCGTCAGGATCACCTGATGCTTTTTGTAGACCGCTGCCGTGATCTCCCGGGTGAGGGTATCCAGCTCCTCAGCGGAGGTCGTGTCCGGCACCTCGATGTGGATCGAACCGTTAAAGGTGTCCGGCCCGTAATTATGGAGGATCAGGTCGTAAGCCCCCCTGACGCCCGGGAACGACGTGACCGTCGCCCTGATGGCCCGCGCGAGGTCCGCGTCCGCCCGCTCGCCCAGCACCTTCGAGATCGTCTCCCTCAGCATCTCGATACCGGCCTTGATGATCACGAGCGAGATGACCGCGCCGAGCCATGCCTCGAGGGAAATGCCCTTCCAGAGGTACACGGCCGCTGCCGCCAGGGTCGACGCGGAGATCACCGCGTCAAGCCGGGCGTCCTCCCCGGAATTCACGAGGGAATCGGAATTCACCCTCTCTCCGACGGACTTTACGTATCTCCCGAGCAGGAGCTTCACCACGACGCCCGATGCCACGATGACCAGCGCGGCGGTGCTGTAGTCCGGCACGTCCGGCGTAATGATCTTCTTCACCGACTCCACGAACGACGTGAGACCCGCGTAAAGAACGATCACCGAGATCACCATGGCGCTCAGGTACTCGACCCTTCCGTGCCCGAAGGGATGATCCCGGTCCGGCTCCTTGCCCGCAAGCTTCGTTCCCACGATCGTGATCAGGGACGATGCCGCGTCGGAAAGATTGTTCACAGCGTCGAGGACGATGGCGATGGAGTGCGACATGATCCCTACCACTGCCTTGAACGTCGCGAGAAACACGTTCGCGAGGATCCCGATGACGCTGGTCCGGATGATGGTCCTGCCGCGCGCGCCCTCCTCCTCCAGCACATTTTTATCCCGGATCTTTTTCTTCAGACCCTTTTCCGCTTCCTTTACGGTTTCCATGATCCCTGTACCTCTTTCCTCATGCGCCGGTCCTCCGGCGCGTTTTTTCAGCGACAGTTAAGCGCTTTCACTATCTTACCACAAGAATGCTTTTATTTCATCAGCCATGGGGACTGTCCCCATGGTCAAACACTTTTCCGCGGATCTGTTGATTAACCGGTCAAGTGTTGAGCCATGGGGACAGTCCCTATGGCCGATTGTCATGCCGCAAAAAAGAATATATACTTGACTCAGACGCAATATTTTTTCAGACGATTTAAGGAGGACCTGTCCATGACGCAGTTCTTTCTCGGCGCCTTCCCGGATATGAAGGAGGTCTACCGGAAAAACGACGAGGCGACGCTCGCCGACTTTGTGGATCCCGACCGGATGGTCATTATCAACCGGCGCGCCCTCATGTCCTACGACGTCCTGATCCAGCCGGACATCCTGAAGATCTTCCGTCTCCTGGACCCCGCGTGTCCCCTCAGGCAGCAGGTCAACCTTTCAAAAAACGAGGCAGAGGTTGCTGCCCGCGAGGCGAGGGAGGAGATCCGCCGCCGCCATCCTTCCCTGGCGGGATGCGAAGAGCGCCCGGACATCCGGCCGCTGGCGACCCGGATCATCTGGGGGACATACTCCCTGTTCCAGCTGAACCGGCTGTCAGACGTCCTTATCCAGGCGCCCCACTACATATCCGTAAGAAAGTCCATCAAATCCCGGTAAAGCGAAAGCCAGCCGCACACGGAAGCTTTCCGGCCGGTCTCTCAGAGCTCCTTCAGCCTGTCGAGCTGACTGATCGACAGGTTCCCGCCCGAGACAAAGAAGCACACCTTTTCATCCGGGCGCACCTTGACAAGGCCCGCGAGCACGGCGGCCATCCCGATCGCGGAGGAGGGCTCCGCGAAGATCTTCCCCTCCGTAAGAAGGAGCTTCTGCGCCTTCAGTGTAAAGCTGTCCGGAACGTCGGCGATCTCGTCGACGTTCTTTTTTATGACCGGGAAGCATTTGGTGCCCGGATGGTTCGAGACCAGCGCGTCGGCGGCAGTCGGCTGCTGCGGGACGTTGACCGGCTCCCCTGCCTTAAGGCTTGCCGTGTAGCGCGGCAGCGGCTCCGGCTCCGCGCCGATGATCCTGACCCGCGGCCCCAGCTCCTGCACCGCAGTCGAGATCCCGCTTAAAAGCCCGCCGCCGCTTAAGGGGACGATCACCGTCTCCACGTCCGGCAGCTGCTCCATGATCTCGATCCCGGCGCTTCCCTGCCCGGCCATGACGTTAAAGTCGTCGTACGGCGGGATGAACACCGCCTTCTTCTCCGCGCTGATCCGCTCCGCCACTTTGAACCGCTCCACCGCCGGGCACTGCACTACCTCCGCGCCGAGCGCGAGGATGTTCTGCACCTTGATCTCCGGCGCCGAATCCGGGATGACGACCGTCGCGGGGATCCCCTTCATCTTCGCCGCGAACGCGCACGCGCGCCCGTGGTTCCCGGACGATGCCGTCACGATGCCGCCCTTCAGCTCCTCCGCGGAAAGGCTCATCACCGCGTTCATGGCCCCACGGAACTTGAACGACCCGGTCTTCTGCATGCAGTCCGCCTTCACGTAGACCCGGCACCCGAGCGCCTCGTCCAGCGCCTCCGCGCGGATCATGGGAGTTTTCCTGATCTCTCCGCGGATCCTGTCGTAAGCTTCCTTTACCATACTGAAACCGAATTCCATGCTTAAGCCTCCTCTCACGAAAGACGGAGCCGCTTTCCGCGCCTCCGCCTTTCTGCCTGGGTCTTATCTGATCACTTGTTTGCGAGCCATCCCCGGATCTCGGAGACGCCCCTGAACTTCTCGAAGGAATCCCCGTGCACCAGGATCATGGTCGGGGCCTGCATAACGCCGTACTTCTCGACAAGGTCCGGCTCCTCGTTCGCGTTCACCGTGGTGTAGCTCACGCCCTCTTTCCCGAGGATCGCCTCCGCCGCCCTGCAGTTCGGGCAGGTCGGGGTCTTGAACAGGAGGACGTCAGACCAGAGCGAGGTCTGTCCGACCGGCGTGCCCGCCGCGGCATCCGCGGCTGCCTGCTTCATCTCCGGGACCAGCGGCTCGTCCACCGGCGCCGGGACCGGGCCGGTGTGCGTCAGGACGGAGCGGCCGATGTTGTAGACCTTCCTGTCCTTATACTCCTGGACCTTTCCGTCGTTCCAGTTCTGGACCGGACGGTAGTAGCCGGTGATGCGGCTGTAGACCTCTGTCTTCTGTCCGCAGATCGGGCAGGTGAACTGCTCGCCGGAGAGATATCCGTGATCCCTGCAGACCGAGTAGGTCGGGGACATGGTGTAGTACGGAAGCTTGTAGTTCTCCGCGATCTTGCGGACCAGGTTCGCCGCCGCCTTCCAGTCCGGAAGCTTCTCGCCGAGGAACGCGTGGAACACGGTCCCGGAGGTGTAGAGCGTCTGGAGGTCATCCTGGATATCCAGCGCGGAGAACACGTCCTCCGTGTAGCCGACCGGCAGGTGGGAGGAGTTCGTGTAGTACGGCGTGCCGTTCATGTTCGCCGTGATGATGTCCGGATAGAGCTCCTTGTCGTGCTTCGCGAAGCGGTAGGTCGTGGACTCCGCCGGCGTCGCCTCAAGGTTATAGAGATCGCCGTACTTCTCCTGGTAGTCGGAGAGCTTCTCGCGCATGTGGTTCAGGACGTCGCGGGTGAAGCGCTGCGTTTCCGGATGCGTAAGGTCCGCGCGAAGCCACTTCGCGTTCAGGCCGACCTCGTTCATGCCGATCAGGCCGATGGTCGAGAAGTGGTTCTCGAAGGTGCCGAGGTAGCGCTTCGTGTACGGGTACAGGCCCTGCTCCAGGAGCTTGGTGATGACGGTGCGCTTGGTCTTCAGACTGCGCGCCGCAAGATCCATAAGGTCGTCCAGGCGGTCGTAGAAGTCCGCCTCGTCCTTCGCGAGGTACGCGATCCTCGGCATGTTGATGGTCACGACGCCGATGGAACCGGTGGACTCGCCGGAGCCGAAGAAGCCGCCGGACTTCTTCCGGAGCTCTCGGAGGTCAAGACGCAGCCTGCAGCACATGGAACGGACGTCGCTCGGCTCCATGTCGGAGTTGATGTAGTTCGAGAAATACGGGGTGCCGTACTTCGCGGTCATCTCGAAGAGGAGCTTGTTGTTCTCGGTCTCGCTCCAGTCGAAATCCTTCGTGATGGAGTAGGTCGGGATCGGGTACTGGAAACCGCGGCCGTTGGCATCGCCCTCGATCATGATATCGATGAACGCCTTGTTCACCATATCCATTTCCTTCTGGCAGTCGCCGTAGGTGAAATCCACCTCTTTGCCGCCGACGATCGCGGGGATGTTCTTCAGGTCGTTCGGGACCACCCAGTCGAGGGTGATGTTGGAGAACGGCGCCTGCGTGCCCCAGCGGCTCGGCGTGTTGACGCCGTAGATGAAGGACTGCACGCACTGCTTGACTTCCTTCTGGGAAAGGTTGTCGATCTTGACGAACGGCGCAAGGTAGGTGTCGAAGGAGGAGAATGCCTGCGCGCCTGCCCACTCGTTCTGCATGATACCAAGGAAGTTGACCATCTGGTTGCAGAGCGTGGACAGATGGGACGCCGGGGACGATGTGATCTTGCCCGGGACGCCGCCAAGGCCCTCCTGGATCAGCTGCTTCAGGCTCCAGCCCGCGCAGTAGCCGGTCAGCATGGAGAGGTCATGCAGATGGATGGCCGCGCTGCGGTGCGCCATGGCGATCTCGTCGTCATAGACCTCGGAGAGCCAGTAGTTCGCGGTGATCGCGCCCGAGTTGGAAAGGATCAGTCCGCCGACCGAATAGGTGACCGTGGAGTTTTCCTTCACGCGCCAGTCGTTGATATGAAGATAGTCGTTGATGAGCTCCTTGTAGTTGAGGAGCGCCGAATTGACGTTGCGGACCTTCTCGCGCTGTCTGCGGTAAAGGATGTACGCCTTCGCGACGTCCGCGTAGCCCGACTCGGACAGGACCTTCTCGGCGCTGTCCTGGATCGCCTCGACGGTGATCTGGCCATCGATGACCTTGCTCTCAAAATCCGCGGTAACATGAAGCGCGAGCAGCTCGATGACACTTGGGTGATACTGCTTGTTCAGCGCCTCAAAAGCCTTCGTGATCGCGGCCGTGATCTTCCCGATCTGGAACTCGGCGATCTGGCCGTCTCTCTTAACTACCTTGTACATGATAAAAAACCCCTCCGATGATCAGATATAATGGGTCCGCGTTTTCTCCGCATGCCTTAAGCCCCAGGCCGGGCCGGCATGGTTTACATATACTCATTTCCGCGTCCGAAATCTATCCTACCACCGAAGGGAAAATCAATCAATATGTTCCGTTTGTTTTTTTAAAATACACCACATGTTGTGGTCTATTACCCATATAACTGTATTTTAATCCACACCGCGTATTTCTGCACGCCGCACGTACCTCCGCATGACGCCCGCAAAGCGCTCCAGCGCCTCCCCTGACGGTGCCGAAAGCCCGCCGTACGGGACGGAATCGCGGTCCGTGAAGGCCTGGAGAAAGTACTTATCCGCGCCCCGGATCAGCTCTCCTATGCCCTCGAAATCCTTTTCCTCGTGGAACTCCTTCACGACCGTCGTGCGGAACTCGTAGTCCGGGGCTTTTGCCATGATGAGGGCGATGCTCTCCTTCACCCTGGAAAGATCCAGGGCCGGGAGCCCGATGGTCATCGCGTACTTTCCGGGACTGTTCTTGATGTCCATGGCGACGTAGTCCGCGAGCCCCGCGTCCAGGATCTCCTTAAGGACGTCCGGATGGTTCCCGTTCGTGTCAAGCTTCGTGAGGAAGCCCATCTCCCGGATCCGCCTTAAAAGCTCCGGCAGGTCCCTGTGGACGCAGGGCTCCCCTCCGGTCACCGCGACGCCGTCCAGGAGCCCCTTCCGCTTTGAAAGGAAGGCAAACAGCTCCTCCTCGTCCATGACCGCGGGGGCGGTCCCGTCCACAAGCTCGAAATTGTGGCAGTACGGGCAGCGGAAATCGCACTGTCCCAGGAAAACGGTGCAGGCGACGTGCCCCGGATAGTCAAGCAGGGTCATTTTCTGAAGTCCGTGGATCTTCATATCGTGGATCTCCTTCGTTCGTGATCTCTTCCGGCCTGTTTTTATACGCCCGCGAGGACGTGGAGGTTCCTCAGGTCCGCGTCCCGGATCCCGTCGTTCACGGAATACGCGTGCTTTTCAAGATCCCCGCAGACCGCCTTCGTGATCCCTTCGTCCATCAGGGCGCCGGCGACATCGCCCGCGATGCCCTCGATCACGGCGTACTTCTCCTCCGCCTCTCCCGGCTCATTGGAGCTCGTCAGGAGGTACTCCATAAGCTCCGCCTCGATGGAAAGCTTCGGCAGCGCCCGCAGGGCACGGAACGTCCACTTGTAATACGGCTGGTACGTCCGGTTCAGGAGGAAAATGACCTCCGCCGCGCTTTTCACAAACTCAAACACCGCGAGCTGGGCCGCTGCCTTCTCCCCGTGCTTCAGGCACCGCTGGTAATTATACTGCCCTGACTGCGCCATCAGAAGAAGCTGCCCCGCCATTTTTTTCAGCCGGATATCCTCCGGATATTCCTTCAGCCGCCCGCGGATCTCCGTGACCTCACCGAAGCCATCGGCCCAGAGCTCCCCGTTCACCGCCTCCGCGAGGGCGCTCTCCGGAACGGAAAGCCACTGCGCGCCCGTAAGGCGGCCGTCCGGGCTCCCGGTCTTTTCGGAAAAGAACTCCGCCGTCCTCAGAACGCCGCGCCGCGCGCCGCCCACCGGCTGCATAAGGGAACGGCGGAAGCCCAGGTACTCCTTCGGAAGCTTCGCGTAGGCGCGCTCCAGGCGGAAAGCCGTCCTCCGGTCCACCAGTTCCTCCCCCGGGAGGAAGATGCAGAAGCCCGGTTCAAAGTCATGATCCTCCGAGACCTCGTCGTCAAAGCCGAAACACTCCGACCCGCTGCCGGCAAGACCGACCGCAAGGAACGGAAGCACGTCCGGAAACTCCGCCTCCAGGAGGGGCCTTCCGAACTCCTCATAATATTTTCGTGAAAGCTCTAATCCCTTCATGATCTTCCCCCCTTCATGGCCTTCTCCACCTCGTGGCCTTCCCCGCTTCGGAACATTACCGCATTTCTACGGGAGCTGCTCTCCGCTCCCTACGAACTGTCTCTCCCCCAGACGGCCTCTCCTCCAGGCAATTCTCTCCTCCAGGCAGTTCTCAGCCCCGCTTGTAGATCGCTTCGGCGCGCCTCATGAGCTCCTTCGCAGCGAGGAAATAGCCGAAATACGAAAAGGTCGGCGCGCATTTCTCGCACACGAAGGCGTAGTAGCCCGGGTCCGGGGCGCCGCTCCCGTAAGACGGGCTGCCGGGCTCCGGCGCGCCTGTCCCGGGGTCGATCCCCTCCGTGAGGAGTGCGTACGCCCTGTCAAGGAGCGGAAAGACCTCCGCCTCGCTCTTCTCCGCGCCGTCCCGCCTGAGCGCCGTATCGGCCATGTTAAGGCACGTGATCGCCTGCTCGAGGAAGCCGGCGTGCGCCCGCCCCATGACGTCCATGGCCTTCCCGAAAAGCTCCGAGGCCTCGTCAAAGCGGCCGAGCGCCGCGCAGACCAGGGCCATGTTGTTGTAAAGCCCGCCAAGAAGCTCCGGCGCGGTCCCGCTGCCCGGGGCCCGGGCGCCATCCGCCGCAGCGTTTCCAGATGCAGCACTGTTCCCGCCTGCCGGGGCCTGGTCCGCCCTTCCATCCGCCGCAGCGCTTCCAGATGCAGCACTGTTCCCGTCTGCCGGCGCCTGCTCTGCCCTTCCGTCCGCGGACGATGCCGGCGCCCCCTCGTAGATCTTCCTCGCCCGCTCAAAAAGCGAAAGCGCGCGTTCATTCTCCCCGAAAGCATTGTACGCCGTCGCCGCGTTCACGCAGGTAGTGCCCGCGCTGACGGTCCCGCCGAAATCAAGGCGGTCAAGAAGCGAAAGCGCCGCCTCCGCGTTCGCGAGGGACTTTTCCTTCTCCCCGGTCTTCCGGTAGTGGCCGGTCAGCTCGTTCCGGAGCATCAGCTCACCGCGGAGATCCTGTCCGAGCTTCGCCTCCTCCAGCCAGTAAAGAAGGTGCCGCTCCGCGCCGGCATAGTCCCGCCTGCCCATGTACTCGTCCATCTTTTCGATGATCCGCTGCTGGGGGACGCTGCGGACAGCCGCATTATTCACTGCCACGCCGTAGGGCTCCTCGCAGAGGAGGCAGCGCGGCTCCAGATAATCCTCCTGTTTTAAAAAATCAGACATCGGACCTTCCTTTCATGTTTCCGGGCCGGAAAAAGGGGCTCCCGCATCAGCTGAATGCGGCAGCCCCTGTCGTTTCGTGCTGTTCCGGGAGCCTTCGTCCCGGCTCCCCGTCATGCAGGACGCGTTATGCCCCGTAATGCACCATCTTGGAGATCAGGCCGTTTTCATCAAACGTAAGCCCGTCAAACACACCGGCATCAAGCACGCCCGCGGAATCCTTCACCGGGGTCTCGTCGCCGCCCAGCTGGAACCAGCAGGTCGCATCCGGCGCAATATAGACCGGCCCGGTAACGACTGTCGTGAACACGCCGTCATTGCTGTTGCAGAGAAGGCACGCGCCCTTCTTTGCTTCCGAATAGTAAAGCTCGCCGGTCTTCGTGTCCTTATAGAGGGCGTACTTCTCCCCGTCTTCGTCCGTATTCAGCGCGACACACTTGTAGCTGAACTTCTCCCCGGTCTGGATATTCTTCACAGAGGTATAGACCTTCCCGCTGACGGGAGCCTCCGTGAGGATGACCGGGATGAGGAGATCCGCGCCGTTCACTTTGATCGCGCTGCCGAGATCCTCAACGGCACCGCCCATAAACCGGACGGAAAGCCCGGACATCGTGTCGCCGAAACGGTTCTCCGCGACGCCGTAGGCATCCGCGACCGCCTTCTGCGCGGCAAATGCTGCCGTAAGGGCGTTTTCTGCCGCTGCCGCCGCTGCCTCTGCTGCTGCTGCCTCGACTCCTGTGGTCAGGGTCTCGACCGCGCCGTCCTGGATCCACGCGCCGATCTCATCGACCGTAAAGCCGTCCGGGGTCGTGATGTTCGTAAGGCAGCGCCCGTCGCCCCAGAAATAATAGCACTCCGAGATGCCGTCGCCGTTGTCGTCGATCCAGAGCCACTCTCCGGCCGCGTAGGTGCCGTCATCCTTCACGTACTTCCAGCTGTTGTCCTCATACTTCCACTCGCCGGCGAAAGCGCTGCCGGCAAGGGTAAGCGTCATGGCTGCGGTCAGGGTCAGGCCCATGGCCATCTTCATGGTCTTCTTAAGCCTCATGGTTCCTCCTGTTTTTTCCGGAGTGCGGGACCCTCCCGTCTCCCGGATATTTACCTCAGCGGGAGAAGCCCCCGCTTTATTCGCGCCTTCCCGGCTCAGATCATCTTCTTCAGCTGCTCGATCAGCGTGCCGACATCCACGCCGGCCTTCTGGCTCACGTCCGCAAGTGTCGCCTTGTTGATGAGCATGGCCGCCATCGGGCTGTCAAGGATCTTGAACCTCGGATCCATCGCGATCAGCTTGCCCTTAAGATCCGGATACTTTGCAAGAATGTCTTTTACCAGCGTATCTTTCGTGAATTCCATAGTGTCCTCCAGCTTTCTGAAACGGCTTCGCGCCGAAGTGAACAGACAATAGTTGCTGCTATCATTTTAGCACAGTTCGCCGCAATTTCCATAGTTTCCATAAAAGAACACACCTGCCCGCGCTTCCGGAAAAGCAGCACGCCGGAGGACCGCCCGCGTTTCCGAAAAAACAGCACGGCGGAGCATCGCCCGCGCTTCCGAAAAACAGCACGCCGGAGCATCGCCCGCGCTTCCTGAAAGGCAGCACGCCAGAGGACCGCCCGCGTGCAGAAGAAAGCTCCGCAAAACAGGAAAAGCCCGCGGGCACCGAACGGCCCGCGGGCAGAAAACAGTCAGAAGGCAGGAGCATCAGCCGCCCTTACATGGAGATCAGTCCGAGCACGCTCCCCACCGAGCAGAACAGGATGACTGCGAGGAAGAACGGGCAGAGATACTTGATCATGAAATCGAAGACCGGACGAAGCTTAAACTCCTTCCCGTCCTTCATGACCTCCTCCGCGATGGCGTCGACGCCGGTCACGCGGATCAGGAGAAGGCAGGTCGCGATCGCCGCGATGGGCATCATCACGGAGTTCGTTATAAAGTCAAAGAAGTCAAGGAACTGCATGCCGCCGATCGTAACGTTCCCGAGCGGGCCGTAGCCTAAGGAGGACAGCGTCCCGAGAAGGATCATTTCGACACCTACAAGCACCGTGGACTTCTTTCTGTCCCAGTGGAGCTCGTCCTCGAACGTGGAGACCGCGCTTTCCGTGAGGGCGATCGCGCTGGTCAGCGCCGCGAACAGGACAAGGATGAAGAACAGGGTCCCTGCGATCCCCGGGAAGGAAAGGCTGTCAAGCACCTTCGGAATAGTCACGAACATAAGCGCAGGGCCCGCGTTCAGCGCCGCCGGGTCGCCGCCTGAGAAGGCAAAGACCGCCGGAATGATCATGAGTCCCGCGAGGACCGCGATCCCGGTATCGAACACCTCGACGTGAAGGGTCGCGCTCTCGATGGAGACATCGTCCTTCATATAGGAGCCGAAGGTCACCAGGATGCCCATCGCGATGGACAGCGAGTAGAACATCTGCGTCATCGCCTGGACCACCGTCATCCACGTGAAGTGGGAAACGTCGGGGACCAGGAAGTACTTCACGCCGGCCATGGCGCCCGGCATGGTCATGGCGTAGACCGCGATGACCACGGCGATCACAAGGAGCACCGGCATCATGAACCTTGAAACGCGTTCTATCCCGTTCTGCACGCCGAGGTAGATGATCACAAGGACTGCCGCCGCGAATACGCAGAACCAGAGCTCCGCCTCATAGCCGCCCGTGATGAAAGCCGTAAAATACCCGTCCTCCGCGACCGCCATGGCATTCCCGCGGACATACTCGACCAGGTACTTCAGCACCCAGCCTCCGATCACGGAGTAGTACGGCACGATCAGCATGGGAATGACCGCGTTGATCCATCCGGCTGACGAGAACTGCCATCCGTGCCCGAAGGTGTGGAAGGCGCCGACCGGGCTCTTCTTCGTCATGCGGCCCAGCGCCGTCTCCGCGACGATCATCGTGTAGCCGAAGGTGACTGCGAGGATGATATAAATAAGGAGGAAAATGCCTCCGCCGTGCTTCGCGGCGAGGTACGGGAACCTCCAGATATTCCCCAGGCCGACGGACGCGCCGGCCGCGGACAGCACAAAGCCGATCTTGCCCGAAAAGCTGCTTCGTTTCTTTTCCATTGCTCTATTCCCCTTTTCTAACTTTGGCGCCGGAGCGCGCATAAATGCTACTATACCACAAATGCTTTAAAAATCCTATGAAAAGAGGCAAATCATTTCAATAACCTATAAGAAATGCCGAAACATTTCAAACCTGTATCTTAGAACGCATAATGGACCTTTGCAGGCTTCACTTGCAGGCTTCTTATGCCTCCCTGCGGTCTTCTTATGCCTCCCTGCGGCCTTCTTATGTATCACCGCAGGCTTTCCCTTATGGCTTCTCCGCGGACCGTCTTATGCCTCCCCGCAGGCCTCCTTCATCTCCCGGAACAGGGTCTCCGCGATCTCCTCCTGACCCGGGCGCATGGACCGGTGCGTGACGAACTGGCATACACGCTTCGGCGCCTGTCCCGCAAGCCTTACAAGATGGCCGTCCGGCGGGCACAGCGCCCGCGCCACGGATTCGGGGAGGATGGTCCAGTCCCGCTCCTTTCTCAGCATCCCGACCGCGAACTCCGCAAGGTTCACAGTCACGCGCGCCTGCCCCTCCTTCCACCAGTAGCTGTGCCACCGGTCAAACTCCGCGCCGCAGAGCTCACGCACCTCGTTGCGGACGTCCAGCTCGTCCGGGCGCACGGATCCCCGGCTCCCGAGCGCCGCGTCGCGCGTAAGCACCAGGAAGTCCTCCCGGAAAAGCTCCCTGGTCTTAAGCTCCGCGAACGCGAACTCGCCGTTGGTAATGCCGATATCCACCTTGCGGTCCGCCGCCATCCGGCAGATCGACAGGGAATCCTGCAGCGAGATCTCAAGGTTCCATTCCGGATGCGCCAGGGTGACCCGACCGAAGTAGTCCTTCAGCCGGTAGGACGCGATACTGTCCGGGACCGCGATGGTAAGCCGCCCGGTCACGCCCTGGTCCCTGATCAGCAGCGCCTGCCGTTCAAGCTCCGCCATCTGTTCCGCGATCGGAAGAAAACGCTCCCCTGCCGGTGTAAGGTGTACGCGGTCGATGCCCCTGCCCCGCTCGAAAAGCCCTGTCCCGAGCTCCTTTTCGAGAAGGGCAAGCCTGCGGCTGACCGTCGACTGCGTTGAAAACAAGGTGTGCGCCGCGGCGCTGAGGCTCCCGAGCCTCGTGATCTCCAGGAAAACACGGATATCAGCAACGTCCATGCGGTCCTCCCTTCATGCTTTTTAAATTACGGATACGTTCACACCTTCAAATATATGTATATCGCATATTTTATACTCAAAAACATCGTTTTACAAATATTTTCCCTTACCTATAATAAAAACAGATAAACGATGATCCTCCCAAACGAAAAAACCACAGACGGGACATAGGTCTTCAAAACATCACGCTTCGCGGCAGACGGCCCGCGGGCGTGGCATGGATCTTCACAAACATCACGCTTCGCGACGGAAGCCCGCAGACGTGACAGGGATATGAAAGGTGAGCGACATGACCAGCACGTACGAGAACAGGAACTGCATCGAAGACATTATCCTCCGGCACTCCGCAAGAGGCATGGACCTGCTCCGCCCCTACATGCCGGCGGATTTCTGCAGCCGCGCGGCGGATGCCATCCTCTCCTGGGAGCGCGGGACGGTCCTTCTTACGACCGGCTTCTACGTCAGGGGCTTTGCCGAGACGGACGGACCCTCCGGGACCTACACCGTAGCGCGCGCCCTTTCGGGACTCGGCTTCCATCCGGTCATCGTCACCGACAGCTACTGCGCGGACTTCTTCTCAGGCCGCGGGTTTGATACCGTCCCCATGAAGCCGGATGACGGCAAGGAGTTCTGCAGGGACCTCCTGGACCGCCTCAAGCCGGTCGGCCTTGTCTCCGTGGAGCGCTGCGGCCGGAACCTGAACGACGACTACGCGAACTTCCGCGGCGTAAGCATCCGTGCGAACACCGCCCCGGCGGACCTCCTCTTCGAGCTCGCCGCGGGACGCATCCCGACCATCGGGATCGGCGACGGCGGGAACGAGATCGGGATGGGCGTCCTGAAGCACGAGATCCGGACGCTCCTTGACCTGAATCCCTGCCGCATCTCCGCAGACCACCTGATCATCGCGACGGTGTCAAACTGGGGCGCCTACGGGCTTGCCGCCTGCCTCGAAAAGAAAAGCGGCCTGGAGCTCATGCCGACCGCGGCCGAGATCGCGTCCTTCCTCAAGTGGACCGTATCCATGGGCAGCGTCGACGGCATCAGCGGCGACCACGTCGCGAAGGTGGACGGTTTCCCGCTGGAAACAGAACTCGGGATCGTAGAGGACCTGACAGAAGCGGCCAGGAGCTGAAGCGGCAGGAAGCACAATTTTCGATCAGAAACAAAGACGGGGCTCCTCTGAGCCCCGTCTTTCTTATGCGTCCTTTGTATGGCAAGCACATAAAAGCTTACCTGTTTAAAAGCTTACCTGTTTACCTCTTCCCCTCCAGCCATTCCTCATAGCTCGGGATCGGGGCGTACTCATTGTACTCATAGCTTCCGTCCGGTGCCACGTGTTTCGATGAAAACTGGATCTCGCCAAGCGCGTAGCCGTCATCGCTTACGGCGGAAAAGACGCTTCTGCCGGTGTCAAAGTACCGGATATGCCTGTACTCATCGATGTGCTTCATTTCCTTATCATTAAATACCGCCTTGCCGCAGGCTGTCAGCGTGCCGTCGCCCTTCCACCCGATGACGCCGCGGTCCCTCACTGTGAAACCGACGATATCGGTCCACTCCGAGAGCTCCTTCGGATATCCGGCAGTCGAGACCATCGTCCCGTCGCTCTTAAGCCCGATGATACACGGGATCCACGCGTCCCCGGAATTCTCCGGCATCATAACGCAGATCTGCATCTGGACAATATCCTTAAGGCAGGAAAGATCGATATTCCAGTCATACTGCGAGGGGTTATAGTCGGTTGCAACGCTGTAGGTCGTCACCGTGCCGTCGGTATGCAGGACCGCGACGACCCGGTCTGCTTCATCTGCCATTACAGCGTCATCGATCTCCGGTATCCGGCCCGCGTAGCCGTCACTCATGAGCAGCCGGTGATCCGTACTCACGGCAGCGCTGACCTCCGAATTGCAGATCCAGCTGACCCGGGCATCGTCATACATGGTAAAATCCCACTGCTGATGCGCATGATCGTCCTGATCGATGTAATGGTCATTATGGATCATTTTGATCTTCCCGCCGGTGGCTTTCATCGCCCTGGACCACTGGGTGAGATACTCAAGGTCGCACAGCATGTTCCCGTCCGGCTGAAGGAAGCTGCGCCCGGATATCAGCTTCGCGTTCCGCTGCGCTTCTTCGATCGTAAGATGGAAGCCGTCAGCCGCCTTCTCACCTCCGGCTTTCGCAGTTTTTGCTGTACCGGCTGCAGCGGACTGCGCCGACGAAGCCGCAGCTGCTCCGCTTTTGGCAGCACCGGCACTGGCGGCTCCGGCTGCCTGGGTCCCGCTTTTCAGACCTGCGGCGGGGGAAGCACCGCTTCCCGAGGCGCCATTGTCATAATAATACAGCCTCCTGCTCGTCACAGCGCCGTCCGTATTCTGTACCGTGAAGCTCAGGGTATTGCCGTAATCGTCGAAGGTGTAGATATCATATCCCGCGAGCGAACCGTTGTTGGAGTGGAACCACGGGCTCCTCCGCGTGTGGAAATCGTCTGACCATTCATAGGTAGCATTGACCTTGAAGTTCCCGTCGTCATCCATGCCGTAGCTGTTTAAAATGTGGCCGGCGCCGTCATATTCCCTCCGTTCGGCCTGCGTCCTGGTCCCGTCGGCTTCATAGCGGGCCCATTCGATCCTGTTGCCGTCCGCGTCGTAGCTGTACTCCCAGTAGAAGGAAAGCTCCTTTTTGCGGTATCCGAGCCACTTCACCTGATTGCCGGCATCGTCATACTCGTATTCGTTCCAGTCCGTGATCTCCCCGCCGCCTTCCGGGATAAAGGACTTTCTGACCTGATTCCCGCGGTCGTCGTTCTCATAGCTGAAGACATTCTGCGTTTTGCCGTTTGCCAGGATCTCGCTCTCCCGGATCAGGCCGCCGGCATCATCATACTCATACCGGATAATGCTGGACAGGTCCCCTTCCTTATGGAAATAGCCCTTGTAGAGCAGCAGGCCGTTTTCGTCATAGGCATACTGGTCAAAGGAATCGAGCCCGCCTTCCTTATAGTCTTCCGTACGCAGGAGCCGCGGTTCCCCGCTCAGGTTGGCAGGATTATCCCACAGGGCGCCGCGGACCGCCTCCTCAGCGGACACAGCGGCAGCCGGCGCAGCAGCCGGCGCATATTCACTGACATATCCTGCCGGCATATAGTCCCTGTCCGTAAAGACAAAGTCAAGGTACCAGGTCAGGCGGCAGCCGTCCGTTACGAGGAATGTAAAATGATCCCGCGACTTGTCTGCCCTGTTGTTTTCATTAGAAATATCAAAGATCCGCTTCTTTGTCTCATAGCCTGAGGTGTCGCCGTCCTGCACCGAAAGCTTCTCCCCGTCCGAGGTCACGACCCGGCTGATATGCCTGTCCGATCCGTAGAGATCCGTCTCCTTCTCGTCGATCTCGATGAGGATGTCCGTCCAGTCGCCCCGGGGAGCCGCGGTGACGTGCATATCAAGGTCCATCGTGTATTTTTTGCTGAGAGAGAAATCCGTCTTCACCGTATCCATGAGCCGCACCTGCCCGTCATAGATCGTAAACAGATCCATCATCAGGCAGTAACGCCGGTTGGAATAATCCGAATCCGGATCCCTCTCGAAGCGGAAGACCACCATCTCGTCGCCGGTCAGGCCGTCCATGTTTCCGATCCATGCAGTCACGATGCCCTCCGGCTCAAGCCAGCTCTCCTGGCTGTTCTGCGGGGTTCCCTCCTGCGCGCCCTTCTGCAGTCCGTATTTCGGGATCATGACGTCACGGACGTACATATAGTATTTGGTATATTCCACAGCGAGGCCGATGTTTAAAAGGGGGTGCTCTTCTCCGAAGGGATCCGCGACCGTCTTGTCACTGCACTCTGTCAGGATCTTTTTGATCTCGCGCGCAGGAAGCTCCGGCGCGACAGACCATAAAAGGGTGGCTGCGCCTGTGACCATCGGGGCGGCGACAGAAGTCCCGGACTCCGTTACATAATGCTTTTCCGCTTCGACCGTCTGTGTGTTGATGCCGAAAATATCCGTCGCGGGAGCGCAGATATCCACATTCTCCCCGGCATTACCGTGCTCATAGGGGGCGTACTCCGTTTCCGAAAGCTGTTCCGACGAAGATCCTCCGACGATCATGTAATGATCCCGCAGGTCTTCCCACTTAAGCTTCTCCAGCCTCTCCCGCTGTTCCGGCGTCACGGCTTTGTTTGCTTTCAGCTTGTTGATCTGGTCATTGAAAATATCTTCCGTAATGCTGCAGAAATACAGGTTCAGGTCGGAAGATACCGGCGTGTCGTCATACATGCTCCCGTTGCCTGCTGACTGCACATACAGAAAATCCTCCTCTCCGTTGATCAGCTTCGCGAGCATATATCCCAGAAGCCATCTGGCGCTGGCCTTGCCGATCAGGATCTGCCCGTCATAGAAGTCGTCATAGCTGTCGTACACAGAGAGGCTTTCCCTTAAATCTTCGGCATCCTTTCTCTTGTCGAGCGTACTGTATTCCTCGAACGTCAGCATGTAATTGTTGCCGAAGGAATGGTTGACGACGCGGACCCCGTTCTGGTGCATCGTCCCATAATACTGTGTGAGCAGCGCCGGATAAGCCGTATACGTAGCCAATCCTGCGATCCCTTGTGTATACGTATAGTAGGTCTTGTTGCTGTGGTCCGCGCAGTAAATATCCGACCGGTCCGCGACGCCGCGGATCCCGATGCGGTCGCCTCCCGAAGCTGCCGCGACGCCCGCAACAAAGGTCCCGTGGGATACGTTATTGTTGTCCAGGGAAATATCGGACAGCTGATCAGTGAAGATCCTGCCGCGAAGCTCCGGATGGTCCTTGTCTGTGCCATTGTCGATGATCCCCAGAGGGATCGGATCTGTAAGATCCGGCGTTGCCTCCCAGGCCGAATAGGCGCGGATGGCCTCCGCCCACCAGTCGTTTCCGGACGGATGGTTCTCATCTCCCTTGTCCTTTATCACAGACCCCTCTTCCGCCGACCAGGGGGTCAGGTCCTCCGTCAGGGTATTCACTGTTTCAACGCCGATATTCAGCTCAACCTCCGGATACGCGAGCAGTACCTCCGGCAGGGCCGCGATCTTCTCGCTCAGCGCCTCCAGCTCCGCATAATCCGCTGCGCCGGTCCGGATCTCCACCAGGGGGACCGTCCCTTTCTGTATCCCCACGATCGTGCCGCCGGCCTCCCCGGCCAGCTTTTCCATCATCGCATCGTCCGGCTCGGCTGTGGTGTAGGCAAGGATCATTCCCTTGATGTAGCGGATCCCTGTTTCCTTATCCTGGGCGATGTCTTTGGAGCCCGGGATAAAGACGACCGCGCCGTTATCCATAGTCACCGGCGCGCCGACCTCTTCTGTAGGTCCCTTGCCCGCTCCGGACAGGAGCCCGGAAAACAGATCACCGGAGCCTGTGCCCGGGTCCTTGTCCTTTCCAAAGGGCAGGAAGGAAAACAGGCCGCCGGAGCTGTCACCTGAGTCCTCATCCCCTCCGAAGGGCAGGAGGGAAAACAGGCCGCCGAGGATCCCGTCCGAATGGTCATCCGCATTCTCTACGGCGGTTCCTCCGGCATTTTCTCCGGCATTTTCTCCGGCGGTTCCTCCGGCATTTTCCCCGGCGGGGATAATATCCTTTATATTTACAGATCCGCAGGCGCTGATCCCTGTCATCAGTGCCGCAATGAGCAGCCATGCCGTAAAACGTTTTCTGTTCATACCGATTCCTCACAGTGCCTTCTCTGATTATTGCTGATTATCGCTGATCATTCCTGATCATTCCTGATGATTCCTGATCATTGCTGATCGTTGCTGATCGTTGCTGATCGTTGCTGATGATTCCTGATCCTTGTTGTTTATTCCGGATGATGTTTTTCAGGCATCCGGATGCCAGCTGCATATAATTCAGCTACATATAATTTAGCTGCATATAGTTTTGCTGCGTATAGTTTAGCATTGAAAGCTTACGCCCACAACATTACACGTTTCAGAAAGCATATCCTTAAGATGCTGCAAGGGGCTGGCATATCCTGTACGTCCGGCCTTAACGCGAAAAACCGGCAGACCAGGCTTTGCGCGGCCTGATCTGCCGGTTTTTTGTTTCAGTATTCCTGCTGATTATTTCTCCGATCCTGAGGTTTACTTTCCCGGTTCAGAGGTTTATTACCTTATTCCCGCCGTTTATTTCCTCGTCCCGCCGAGCAGGTCGTGGTACCTGCACCAGCGCTGGTAGAGGGCCTCGTATTCGCTGCGGTGCTCCATGTCCGGCGCGACCTTCGTGTAATCCCGCGGGACCAGGCGGCGCGCCGCGTCCCGGAAGGTATCGCCCGCAGCGACTGCCGCGAGGATCGCGGAGCTTAAGACGGTGAGCGGCCTGCTCCCGACGATCTCCACCTCGCGCCCGAAGATGTTCGCGTACTGCTCCGCCACGAAGCGGTTCTTTTCGGAGATGCCGCCGCAGAGGAAGATCCGTTCAAAATGGATCCCGCCCTCGTCGATATGATCGATCACGCGCCTTGTACCGCAGGCGAAGCCCTGGACCATCGCCCCGTAGATATCCTCCGGGCGCGTGTCCATGGAGTAGCCGATGACGGCGCCGCGGAGCGCCGAATCGCCCAGGATGCTGCGGTTCCCGTTCCACCAGTCGAGGACCGTGAGCTTCTGCTCCCACGGAGCATTCGCCGCGGCAAGGTCGCTGAAGTACTGGTGCAGGTTCTTCCCCGCCGCCTCCGCTGCCGCGTGGCTCTGCGGGGGCGCCTGGTACTTCGTGAACCATTCGAGCATATCGCCCACGCAGGGCTGGCCCGCGTCGTAGATCCAGTAGCCGGGGACAGCGCCATCCTTCGCGACGCCGTTGATCCCCGGAAGCTCCGAAAGCTTTTCGCTTAAAAACGCTATGGCGATCGAGGTGCCAATGGTGATGGCCACACCCTCCGGATAGTTCACGCCCATGGCGATGACCGGGGCCGTGCCGTCGCCCACCGCGGCCGAGACCGGGATGCCCGGCCTGAGCCCGAGCTTCTCTGCCGCCTCCTTCGAAAGGAAGCCGGCTGCCTTGTCGTAGCCCGAGGGCTCTATATAGAACTTCTCCTTAAGCCCCTTCGTGAATTCGCTTCCGCCGAGCGCGTCAAGGACTTTGTCGTCCGGCGCACCGGCATCCGGGGACCACGCGCCCTTGAAGCCGAGCCCCGCGTAGTTCGCGGTCCGCTTCCCTGTAAGGAGGCAGACGAGCCAGTCCCCGAGGTCATAGAAGTGGTCCGCGGCACGGAAGACCTCCGGCGCCTTGTGGTAGGTCTCAAGAAGCTTCGGAAGCGCCCACTCGCTGTTCACCATCCAGCCGCTACGCTTAACGAAGGTCAGCGGGCCCATCGCGTCGTTCACCTCGCGGATCTTCACGGCCTCCGACTCGCCTCCGTGGTGCTTCCAGAGCTTGATCCAGGCCATGGGCTCGGAGGCAAACGCCGGATCCTCGCAGAGTGGAACATCGTCCGCGTCCACTGTGACCATGGTGAAGGTCGTGGCGTCCACGCCGATCCCGGCCACCTCCTCCGGGGCGATACCGCTTTTTGTAAGCGCCTGGCTCACGCTGGAAAACAGCGCCTCCCGGTAGTCCCCCGGGTGCGCGAGGGCGTAGTCGTCCGGCAGCGGCGTCCCGTCAGGCAGCGCGCCCGTGATCACGGCGTGCGGGTAGGGACAGACCGCGCTCCCGAGGATGGTGCCGTCCGCCGCGGAGACGACGACAGCGCGCGCGGAAAGCGTCCCGAAATCGATTCCTATAAGCTTCGCGTTTCCGTCCACGTTATTCTCCTTTCATGGACCGGACAGGCGGGCAATGCCCTGCCCATCCGTTCGTTCATCAACGGGCGGGCAATACCCTGCTCATCCGTTCGTTCATCAACAGGCAGGCAATACCCTGCCCATCCGTTCGTTCATCATGAGCCAGGCCGGCAGCTTCGGGACCTTTGTGCCCTCACTGTCACGGCTCATTGCTTCGCGCAAAAGGCCGTCCCGGGCCAGTGAATCAAGTACTTCCCGGGACGGCCCTGTTCATTTGTTCAGGTCTTTCTTTTCAGCTGTTCAGAAGATCCCGAGCAGCTCGCTGTAAGCCGTCAGCGCGCCGTCCGTGTTCTTCGAAAGGACCTTCTTCGCAAGGAGCTTGCCGAGCTGGACGCCCTCCTGGTCGAAGCTGTTGATGTTCCACGCGAAGCCCTGGAACATGACCTTGTTCTCGAAGTGCGCAAGGATCGCGCCGAGCGCTTCCGGAGTCAGCTTCTCGCCGACGATGATGCTGGACGGCCTGCCGCCCGCGAAGTACTTGTTGCGGTTCTCATCGTCCTTGCCGCACGCAAATGCCATGATCTGCGCAGCGACGTTCGCGGAAAGCTTCTGCTGGCTCGTGCTGTTCTCGATGACGACGTCGTTCTCCATCTGGTTCTGCTTGAAGCCCAGGAACTGGATCGGGACGATGTCGGTGCCCTGGTGCAGGAGCTGGTAGAAGGAGTGCTGGCCGTTGGTGCCGGGCTCGCCGAAGATGACCGGGCCGGTCTGGTAGTCGACCGGCTCGCCGAAGCGGTTCACGCTCTTGCCGTTCGACTCCATGTCGAGCTGCTGGAGGTGTGCCGGGAAGCGGATCAGCGCCTGGCTGTACGGAAGGACCGCGGTGATGCCGTAGCCTAAGAAGTTCCTCTCGAACACGCCGATCAGCGCGTCAAGGAGGGCCGGGTTCTTCTTGATGTCCTTGTTCTTCGCAAGGGCATCCTCAGCCGCCGCGCCTGCCATGATGCGGGCAAAGATCTCCGGTCCGAAGGCCAGGGAAAGGACTGCCGCGCCGACGCAGGACGAAGAGCTGTAGCGTCCGCCGATGAAGTCGTCCATGTAGAAGGAATCAAGGTATGCCGGGTTGTTCGCAAGCGGGGAGGTCTCACTGGTGACCGCCAGCATGTGCTTGGACGGATCCAGGCCTGCCTTCTCGAGCGCATCCTTCACGAACATCTCGTTCGTCAGGGTCTCAAGCGTGGTGCCGGACTTGGAGACGACGATGAACAGGGTGTGCGGAAGATCGACCACCGCAAGGACTGCGGAAGCATCGTCCGGGTCGACGTTGCTGATGAACTTCGCTTCCATCTTGAGGGTGCCGTTCACCTTTGCCCAGTTCTCAAGGGCAAGGTACAGGGCGCGCGGGCCAAGGTCGCTGCCGCCGATACCGATCTGCACGACGGTGGTGTACTTCTCGCCCTTCTCGTTCACGATCTCGCCTGCGTGGACCTTGTTCGCGAACTCGCCCGCTCTCTTCTGCTGGGTGACGTAGAACTCGCGCTTGTTGACGCCGTCGATCACGACATCGTTCCCGAGCTGGCTTCTGCAGAGCTGATGCAGGACGCGGCGCTTTTCGCCGGTATTGGTGATCCCGCCGTTGTACATCTCCTCGTACTTCGCGGTGAGCTCAGCCTCGTCTGCGTAGCCCTGGAGCGCCTTGAGGACTTCATCATCGACCTGCTTTGCAGCATAGCTGTAAACGAGACCGTTCGACATCGGGACCTTATATTCCGCGACGCGCTTCGCGCCGCTCTCACCAGCCATAACTTCCTTTACATTGACCGGGTTTTCGCCGAGAACCTGAAGCTTTTTGTAGGACTCTGTTTTATCAAAATTTACCCACTGCATATAAATCTCTCCTTTGGCATCTATATATAATGACGGGTTTCGGCCGGCAGAGATACTTCCGGTCTGTCAAAAACAGTATACAAAAATCCGAGGCTTTTGTGAATCCCGCTGTGTGTTTTTTACGCAAATTCAAAGCCCGCCCGGGGGGATCTCTCCCCGAAGGCGGGCCTAAAGGACCAGGTTTCAGTCATTTGTCACGACGCGGCGGACGCGCAGCACGCCGCCGATCTCGCGGAGCCGCTCCACGGTGTCCCGCGGCATGGGCTCGTCAAGGTCCAGAAGCGTATACTCATAGGCGCCCTTTGATTTTGAGTGAAGGCTCTCGATATTCAGGCCGTTCTTTCCGAAGAACGAGGTGATCTGGGAGATCATGTTCGGGATATTCCGGTGGAGGATCGCCACACGGGCCGCTGCCGTGCAGACGCCGGCGTCAAGGTCCGGATAGTTCACGGAGTGACGGATGTTGCCGTTGTCCAGGTAATCCTGCAGCTCCTCCGCCGCCATCATCGCGCAGTTGTCCTCCGCCTCCTCCGTGGAGGCGCCGAGATGCGGGAGGATGACCGCGTGCTCCATCTTCGCGGAGACGGGGTTCGGGAAGTCGGATACATAGGCCGCAACGTGACGGGACGCGAGTGCCTCCGCCATGGCAGCCTCGTCCACCAGCTCGTCGCGCGCGAAGTTCAGGAAGCGGACGCCTTCCTTCATCTTCGCGATGCCAGCGCGGTCCACCATGTGCTTCGTGGCAGCCATGAAGGGGACGTGGATGGTGATGTAGTCGCTCTTCTCATAAAGCATGTCAAGGTCCCGGGCATAAGCCACGTGACGGTCAAGGTCCCACGCGGAATCGATCGAAACGTAGGGATCGTACCCGATGACGTCCATCCCGAGCTGGATCGCGGTGTTCGCGACGTTCACGCCGATGGCCCCGAGGCCGATCACGCCGAGCGTCTTGCCCGAGATCTCACGCCCCGCGAAGGCCTTCTTCGCCTTCTCCGCGGCCTTCTTGATATCCGCCGCGTCCGCGTGTTCCTTCACCCAGCAGAAGCCGCCCGTAATGTCGCGGGACGCCAGCATAAGCCCCGCGATGACCAGCTCCTTCACGGCGTTCGCGTTGGCGCCCGGGGTGTTGAAGACCACGATCCCCTCCTCCGCGCAGCGCTCGAGCGGGATGTTGTTTACGCCGGCCCCCGCGCGCGCGATGGCCCGGAGCTCCGCCGGAAACTTCATGTCGTGCATGTCCGCCGAACGGACCATCACGCCCTGCGCGTGCTCCATGGTGTCGACTAAGGTGTAGCCCTTCCTGAACCTCGCAGTCCCGGCCGGGCTGATCTGGTTCAGGCAGCAGATATTTCTGTCCTTCAGCATATCGGTTCTCCTTCGACCATGGGGACTGTCCCCATGGCTAAACACTTATCGTTCAATTTGTCAATTAATCAACAAAACTCAGGAAATTTGTTGGACCATGGGGACAGTCCCCATGGTCCAGCATGGTTATCTCAGGAATCCGCGGATGATAGTCTCCTCCGCCTCTTTCTCGGAAAGGCCGAGAGTCATGAGCTTCATGAGCTGCTCCCCCGCGATCTTTCCGATGGCAGCCTCGTGGATGAGGGATGCCTCGACGTTCGTCGCCTTCAGCTTCGGGGTCGCCAGGATCACGCCATGGTCCATGATGATGGAATCGCACTCCGCGTGGCCCGAGCAGGCCGCGTTTCCGGTAATGCCGAGCACCACCTCCTGGTAGCTGTGCTCCTTCGCGACGCCGCGGCTCACGATGTCGCAGCTGCCGCCGTCGCCGTTCATGTCCACCTCGATCTCCGCAGTCGCCTTCTGGTCCCCGTTCGTCAGGATCTTGTCATGGACCACGATGCGCGCGTCCTTCCCTACAGTCGCCTTCGTGATGCGGAGCGTATCGTCGATCCCGCCGATCTGCGAGGTCTCGAGGTCGATGGAAGCGCCCTCGTCGAGCTCGATCAGCGTGGTCGGGTTCATGAACCTCTTTCCGGTCCCGGTGCCCTCTCCGTAATGTTTCTCAATGTAACGGACATGCGCGCCCTTCTCAAGATGGAAGCTGTGGATACCGTCGTGCTGGGAGTCCCCGCCGCCGCAGTTCGAAATGCCGCAGCCCGCGACGATGACGACGTCCGCGTCCGCCCCGATGAAGAAATCGTTGTAGACCATGTCCTTAAGGCCGGTCTGGCTGATGATGACCGGGATATGCACGCTCTCGTTCTTCGTGCCCGGCTTGATGATGATATCGATGCCCGGCTTGTCCGCCTTCGTCTCGATGTCGATGTTCGCGGACACATTCCTGCCGATGCTCTTTCCGTTGCTGCGGATGTTGTACGCGCCGAACGGCAGCGCGTCCAGGCCTGCGACTTCCTTCAGGAGGTCCTTCTGGATCTTGTCAAGTTCCATATCAGCAGCCCTCCTTTCCCTTTGCGCTCTTCGGAAGCGGCGGAACAGGGGCGCCGGCCGCCTTTTCCTTCCTGCTTCCCTGCGCCTTCTCCTGAAGCACGGAACATGCGGTGCCGCCTAAATTGATGGCCGCAAGGACATCGTCCCGCTTCCCGTAGCGCTCTACCGCGCCGTCCTTCAGATAGATGATCTTGTCGGCGATCGCCAGGATGCGCTCCTGGTGGCTGATGATCACGATGCTGCCGGCGGTCTGCTCGTACAGCTTTTCAAAGATATGGATGAGGCTCTGGAAGCTCCAGAGGTCGATGCCGGCCTCCGGCTCGTCGAAAAGCGAGAGCCTGGAGCCGCGCGCCGCGGTCATGGCGATCTCGATGCGCTTCATCTCGCCGCCGGAAAGCGTGTCGTTCAGCTCGCGGTTGATGTAGTCGCGGGCGCAGAGCCCGACGTCGCTCAGGATATTGCAGGCGCTGTTGAAGCTGTACTTGTCCTTGTAGGCGATCTCCATGAGGTCGCGCACGCGGAGGCCCTTGAAGCGGACCGGCTGCTGGAAGGCGTAGCTGATGCCGCGGTCGGCGCGCTCGTTGATGGGAAGGTTCGTGATATCCTCCCCGTCCAGGAGGACGCGGCCGGAGGTCGGCGTGAGGATGCCCATGATGATCTTCAGCAGCGTGGACTTTCCGCTGCCGTTCGGGCCGGTCACGGCGACAAAGCGGTCGTCGATGGAAAGGTTGATGTCCTTCAGGATGTCTTTTCCGTCGACAGTGTAGCTGATGTGTTCAAGTGTAAGCATAGATCTCCTTTTATTTCACGCGCCGGGCACAGGGTCCCGGCGCGGTATTTCCTTTTTCCCGGCTCCGTAACGTTGCGCCGCCTGACAGTCTCCTTAACAGACTGCCTTCTCCGGCTCTCCGTAACGGTCCGCCGTCTGAAACTCTTCTCAGCGGTCCGCCGTCTGCTTTTCCGGATCCAGGTCGAAGCACGGCATGAGCTGGAGCTTATGAAGGTTCAGGCGGTGCATGCGGTCGATCTTCTTCTTCGTCTCCTCGTCCTCGCACTCGCCCGTGAGGACGTAATGATCCAGCACCGCGTAGGTGAAGCCGATCTTGTCCTCATCCGTCATGCCGCTCAGGCCGTCCGACGGCGCCTTCTTCGTCAGGCGCTCCGGAATGCCCAGGACCTCGCCGATCTGAATGACCTCATGGACCAGGAGGTGCGAAAGCGGGCTGAAGTCGCCGGCAGCATCGCCGAACTTCGTGGAGTAGCCGATGTAGTCCTCGGAGCGGTTGCAGGTGTTCGCCACGCGCGCGCCGTTCGGCAGCGCCTGGCCGATCGCGTAAAGCGTGGCCATGCGGAGACGCGGCGGGGTGTTGATCTTCGAGTCGCGGGAAAGCTCCGTGAGGCCAGGGACGCCCGCCTCGGCGATGGCGGACCCGATCGCGTCGTAAAGCCCCTCCACGCCTGCGTTGATGTTTACGGTGAGGTACGGGATGCCGAGAAGGTTCACGATCTCCAGGGAGTCGCTGATATCCTTCTGGACACCGTTCGGCATGAGCACGCCGACCACGCGGTCCGCGCCCAGCGCCTCCTTAAGAAGCGCCGCCGTAACGCTCGAGTCCTTGCCGCCGGAGACCCCGACGACCGCGCTGCACTTCGGGCCGTTCGCCGCGAAGTAATCCCTGATCCACTGAACGATCTCGTTTTTCGTCTGTTCCGGATTCTTAAGCATAGTGCGTTCCTCCTTCGGCCATGGCCGATTTCGACCATGGGGACTGTCCCCATGGCTCAACACTTGTCAATAACTGCACACGAGTGTCGCAGTCTGGTGCGGTATCACCAGGAAAGCACCTCGTGGCCTGTCTCAGTCACCAGGACCTCGATCTCCCACTGCGCGGACGGCTTCCCGTCCTCCGTGTAGATGGTCCAGCCGTTCTCCTCGTCCTGGAAGATCCTGTCCGTCCCCATGTTGACCATGGGCTCGATCGTGAAGACCATGCCCGGCACCATGAGCATCTCCTCGCCCTTACGCGAAACGTAGCTGACCCACGGCTCCTCGTGGAAAGCGTTGCCGCAGCCGTGCCCGCCGATCTCGCGCACGACGGAATAGCCGTTCGCAAGCGCGTGCCTGTGGACCGCCTCGCCCATGTCGCCGAGGAAATGCCACGGTTTCACCTGCTCAAGCCCCTTCATCATGCATTCCTTCGTGACCTCGACGAGCTTCCGCTTCTCCGGGCTCACGTCGCCGATCATGAACATGCGGGAGGAATCGGAGAAATACCCGTCCAGGATGGTGGAGCAGTCGACGTTGATGATGTCCCCGTCCTTCAGGATGATATCGTCGGAGGGAATGCCGTGGCAGACCTCTTCGTTGATCGACGTGCACACGCTCTTCGGGAAGCCCTCGTACCCGAGGTCCGCCGGGATGCCGCCCATCGCCTTCGTGACACGGGTGACGATGTCATCGATCTCCTGCGTGGACATGCCGGCTTTGATCCTGTCAGCGACCTCGTCAAGGATCGCGACGTTGATCACCGCGCTCTTCCGGATCCCCTCGATGTCCTTCTCGGACTTGATGAGGTCCCTTGTGGGGACGATATGCCCCATCCGCTCGTAATGGAGGATCCTCTCGTCAAACTCCATATGGCAGTTCTTGTACTTTTTTCCGCTTCCGCACCAGCAGGCGTCGTTCCGCCCCATCTTTCTGAAAATGTTCATCTTAATCAAGCTCTTTCCGCATCATTCTCCGCGCCGGGGCCCCGCGGATCTCTACCTTATAAAAGCCCCGCCCGGACGACTATACTTTACCACAGCCCCGCGCCCGCAATGAACCAGTTTTCTTTAAGCAGATGTTTTTTTTAAGGTACACACGCAGTCCTCTGCGCCCCTGTCATCCCGCCCAGTCCGCCGGATACACGACGTAGGCAAAACGCGCGTAGTACGGCGTCGTAAAGTGGATGTGGCTCCCCTTCGGGATGTAGATCGCATCGCCCGCGCTCCCGCCGACGGTCCGCCCGTCGATCACGATCTCAAGCCGCCCCTCAAGGATCACGTCCCACTCGTCGTAGCTCAGCGTCCACTCGAAATCCGCGCGGTCACGGAGCTCCATAAGACCGCACCCGATCCGCGGCGCCTCGGCGACCGACGCGAGATCCTTCAGGCGCACGTCCTCCCGGCCCTCGAACGGCTCAAGCTCCACCGTGCTTCCCTTGATCGAAATGATCCCGCTCGGGTCCACCACGCGTTCCGGCGCCCTGCCCGCTGCCGGCGCGGATCCTGCGGACGATGCCCCTGCCCCGCTGTTATTCGTCTCCGCGAGCACTTTCTTCACGATCTCCCTGATCATATCCTCGTTCATATGCGATTCCTTTCCTGTCCGCGCAGCGTACGGCTGCCCGGGCCTGCCGCCTCCGGATACCCTTGTTTTTTCATATTATAACAGGATATGCTTTCGCAATGAAAGATACAAAAAATTCACTTGCTGCGCATGAATGCCGGCTTTATAATGCATCCAACGGAGGTACAGGATGGAAGAAAAAGACTATACCGCCTATCTCATAAAGCGGTCTCCCTCCGCTGCGGAGATCCTGGAAAGCAGCGAATTTCAGGCGCTCGCGTCCTTCCCGCGCCACCTCAACATGACGAATACCCGCGACCACAGCATCCGCGTCGCGGTCCTCATGGCGCGCCTCGCGGAACGGAACGGACTGGACCCTGCCAGCGCCATCAAGACCGGCCTTCTGCACGACATGTGCTATGTCAATTACTACCGGAAGAACGATCACAAAGGACTCTACTGCTTCTACCACCCGGAGGAGGCAGCGGACAATGCCGGCCTTTCCTTCGGCCTGACCGAGGAGGAGGACCGCGCCATCCGCGCGCACATGTTCCCGCTCGCGTTCCACATCCCGTCCGGAAAGCTCGCCCTCACCCTGACCCTGTCCGACAAAGCCGTCTCCGTCTATGAAGGCCTCTGCGGCGTAAAGCCCCTCCACCGCGCCATGCGCTCCGTCGCAAAAAAACTCCTCCCCGAGCTCCGCTGATCTCGACCATGGGGACTGTCCCCATGGTCCAACATTTTCGTTGTTTTCTGTTGATTAATTGACATATTAATCGATATGTGTTTAGCCATGGGGACAGTCCCCATGGCCGAAAAACCCGCACTTGCATTTCTGATGCAGGTGCTTTATTATTACTATATAACATAGTATTTAATACTATATACAGCAGTTTAACAGAACGGGAGGTGCCGTTATGACAACAACGATCAGAAGCATACTTTTAAAAGTCAAGGACCCCGGCAGCGCGCTCACGCACTTTGCCGCTGCCCTCGGTACTGCTGCTGCCTCCGTCCCGCTCCTTACGAAGGCGCTGGCTGACGGTAAAGGTATTCCCGCGTTTGCGGCCCTGCTCGTGTTCGTGACCAGTATGTTCCTTCTCTACTCCGCGAGCACGGTCTACCACTCTGTCCGCGGCTCCGAGCGGGTCTGCCGGATCCTCCGGAAGCTGGACCATATGATGATCTACCTTCTCATCGCCGGCTCCTACACGCCGGTCTGCCTGCTCATCTTAGGGCGCGACACAGGCATCCCGCTCCTGGCTGGTGTCTGGGGCCTCGCCGCCGCGGGCATGCTTCTCAACGCATTCTGGATCCGCTGCCCGAAGGGCGTGAGCTCCGCGATCTACATCGCTATGGGCTGGTTCTGCGTGACCGCCCTGAAGGAGATCGTCGCCGCGCTCCCGCCGGAAGGCTTTTTCTGGCTTCTGCTCGGTGGTATCATATATACAGTTGGCGGTGTGATCTATGCGCTGAAGCTTTCCGCCTTCAACGCGCGGCACCTGTATTTCGGCTCGCACGAGATCTTCCATCTCTTTGTCATGGCCGGAAGCGCCTGCCACTTCGTACTCATGTACCGGTTCGCCGCCTGAGGTTTTCGACCATGGGGACTGTCCCCATGGCTAAACACTTTCCGGCCGCTATGTCAATTAATAAACAGAAGGTACAAGATTTGTTGGACCATGGGGACTGTCCCCATGGTCGAAGGGGAGGATTTCCATGATCCCAGCTGATTATTCCCTGCCAAGGTGGCGGGAGCTTCCGTCGATCGATCTTTACTCGGACCAGGTCGTGACGCTTGTGAACCGCGCGCTCGCGCCGCTGCCGCTCACGCCGCAGACGTCCGGCAGGAAGAAGGATGCCGGCGCGCTTTCCAAGACCATGCTGAATAACTACGTGAAGGCACGCTTGATCGCCCCGCCGATAAAAAAACAGTACGGCCGGGCGCAGGTCTCGCGCCTGATCGTACTGTGTGTGCTGAAGCAGGTATTTACCATGCAGGAGATCGCCGCGCTGACCGCGGCCACGGAGCATCCGGACGGGCCGGAGCCTTCCTACGACCGCTTCTGCGCGCTGTTCGAGGCGGAGCTCCGCGCTTCTGCGCCAGCCCCGGAGGAGACCTCCTCCGCCGGCCTGCAGCCTTCGCAGCTCCTCACCAATGCACTCCGCACGGCGGCTTATATGTTCCGGACGAAGGAGCTTCTATCCGCGCTTCCTTCTCCTGCTGCCGGAGCGCCTGTACCGGGCATACAGGACCTTTAAAAGAATGAGCACTCCCGCCGCGGCCCAGATGCCTGAAAGCACACGGTACACGGTCCCTTCCTTTCCGAGGAGAAGCCCCTGCCGCCGCATCTTAAGCTTCGCCATAGCGAGCTCTGAATAAAACATGTTTCCGTAGCTGTACCGCCATCCGCCGTTCCGCACGACCGCGACCGGGTGGCGGTACGTTTCTTTCTTCCCGCCGGACATCTCCTCCGCGAACTGCTGGGCGATCTCGAAGCTGTGCTTCCCGCCGTGGTCAGAAACGTATTTCAGGTACCCGATCCCGTAGTTGTAGGCCTGGAACACGGCATCCATCCCAAGCCCCCGCTGCTTCGCCTCCGCGAGGATCTTCGCGAAATACGCGCATCCCTGCGCCACGGACTCTTCCCTCTCAAGCGAATTTACCGGCAGCCCGAGCGACTCGCTCGACTGCATGACATCCTCGAGCGTCCCGCCGGACTCGATCTCCACGATCGTGAGGAGCTCGTCCATGTATCCGGAGATCCCCTCCTCCTTCGCGTATTTCATGATCATGTCCCGATGCTCAAGGACTGCCTTCGGAAAGCTGTCCGAGCCGCGGATCCTGCTCCCCAAAAAGGTAAGGAGGATCAGGACCGGCATCAGGATGAACACGGAGGCCAGGAGCCCGTCAAACAGGGCGGCCGCCCGGCTGCCGTTCTTTTTTTTCTTCTTATAAGCCATTCATAATTCCGCCTGCATCTTTCTTTTTCCCACGGCTCTTCCCAGGTCCGTACCGCTCCCGCCGCGCCCGGCGACTGCTCTCCGTCTCACACCTGCACGATCTGGCTGTCCGGCACCCGCACCTTCGTGTAGATCATGACGCGGTCGCCCATCTTCAGCTGCGTGCTCCCGTCCGGGACCAGCACCTTGCCGCCGCGCTGCACCGCGACGATCAGCGACTGCCGCGAAATATCAAGCTCCGAGATCTTAAGCCCGTTCCACGGATGCCGCTCGCGCAGCGTGATCTCGCGGAGCGTCAGCGTTCCGTTCATATCCGTAAAGCGCTCCGCCCCGAGCACCACGATGTCATTCTCCTTAAGCGCAAGGTCCCCCCGCGGGATCAGGATCTCGCCGCCGCGCTGCACCGCCGCCACGATCAGCCCCTTCGGGAAGCCCAGGTCCCGGATCATCCTGCCGTTCCAGCTGTCCTTCCGCGTGATCCGCACGCGCAGGAACCGCACGTCCGACTCCGACGCCCTGTCCCCGACGTCCTTAAGGTGCGTGTACTGCTCCACGAAGCCGGCCGAAATGATACCGGTCGGGATCGCTACCATACCGACGCCGAGAAAGGTGATGAAGATCCCGAAGATCTTCCCCGCCGTCGTGATCGGGTAAATGTCCCCGTACCCGACGGTCAGCAGCGTGGACGCCGCCCACCAGATCCCGGAAAACGCGTTCTCGAACACGTCCGGCTGCGCCTGGTGCTCGATACTGTACATGCAGAGACTTGCGCCGAGCATGAGGACGAGGATGATGAACACAGACGACAGGAGCTGCTGCCGTTTGCTTACGATGACGCCCGTGATGACGTTCAGCGAATCGTAGTATGTGTTGATGCGGAACAGGCGGAAAATGCGGATCACCCGGAACATTCTGAACGCGACTGCCCCCGCCGGGAAGAACACCGGCAGGAAATAAGGCAGGAACGACAGGAGGTCGATGATACCGGTAAACGATGTGATGTACCTTGCCGCAGCCTTCCCGTCCGTCTCGTTCCTGTAAAGATAGCGTGCGGTCCAGACACGGAGCACATAGTCCACAAGGAAGAACAGCGCGGTCAGGCTCTCGATCACCCCGATCGCTGTCCCGAAAGCGGCCCTCAGCCCGTCGAAGGTGTCCATGATACTGACCGTCAGGTTCAGAAGCACGACCGCCGCGCTGAAATAGTCGTAAGCGCGGCTGTACAGATCCCCTCTGTACCCGATCTCGATCACGTCGAACACACGCTTCTTCAGCGTGCGGTCCTTCCTGTCCATGGACTCCCCCTCCGCAAAAACTGCCAGATAAAAAACCTGCCCTTCCGGCCTTATCGCCTGCATCTCGCGGCATAGCCGCTCGATGTCCGTTGGCCGTCAGATGCCCGCCCGTGCAAGCACGGCGGCCACCTTCCGGCCTTATCGCACGCATCTCGCGGCCATAGCCGCTCGATGTCCGTTGGCCGTCAGATGC
>Ga0129307_1000536_pt1 | contig 57577 bp, 62 predicted proteins | sample P1105metagenome_FD_94437 | JGI IMG/M metagenome (GOLD analysis project Ga0129307, IMG submission 94437) | Capybara group fecal microbial communities from Wisconsin, USA - P1105 metagenome | ecosystem: Host-associated > Mammals > Digestive system > Large intestine > Fecal | place: USA: Wisconsin... | reverse complement strand
ATCTATTACATGACCTAAAAAATAATTTTTTCCTGTTTCTTCAACTAATTTTGTATAATCTTCATAGTACTCAGAAGCTGTTAATTTATTATTTCCAGATGCTTCATTTTCACCATATCCTGAATCTTTAATCCATTTTATTTCAGAAGAAGAATACCAAGCAAATACACATCCAGGACATGTTTCTATTGTTGGAACACTTGGTTCACATTCTCCTTTTTCTGTACTTGTTGTTCCATCATTATTAAATGTTACTGCATAGTCCCCTATAACTAAACATCCATTTTTAAATACACCATTTACGTATGTTAATGATCCACTTGATGGTTCTGTACCTGATACTGGTATTTTTTCGTTTATTCCAGTACCATTTAATACTCCATCTGTAACTGTATATGTACCTTCTAATTTTAAGTTATCATTTCCTGTTTCGGATAATTTTGATACATAATATTTATTTACAGAATCTTTATATCCATATGCTGAATCAGTAGCTGCTCCTCTCCTTGAATTTTCAATTATATCTAATATAATTGGTACTGTAATTACTGCTATGATTGCCAAGATTACAATAATTGCTAATAATTCAATCAGCGTAAAAGCTTTGTCATTTTTTTTCATAAAATTTCCTCCTTATTCTTTACTTTCACTAACTATAAAATTTGAATATATAATTTTTACCATTCAAAATTTTCCTAGTATACTAGTATATATAAATAATAACATATATTTTAACTTTTTAAAATACATTTTAACCACAATTCAAATCATATTTACACTTACAAACCAAATATAATTATTTTAAATCTAATAAATATCAACAACATCTCCACTAATATCAACTATAGAAGAAATAGATATTTTCTCATCATTAATATTAATAACATTTTTATATAAATCTATTTTTTTAATAATACCTTCAACACTTCTATAACTACCACCAGATTTATTCTTATCAGGAATAAAATAAGTAATACAAAGAATAGGATTTAAATCTAACTTAGACTTAATCAAACTAATCTTATTATCCAAAATTTCCTTGGCTTCATCATCTAATATAATCCTATCATCAGTAATTCTAGCAGTTTCAACTATAGCCTCCTTGTAACCAACCAAAGCACTAAAAGGCATAAACTCCTTACACCTGTCATAAACACTCATTCTCTCATGTCCTAAATCAAAAGGATACTTAGTATCAATTATATCATCATACATAAAATCACTCCCTATGTCCTCCTATTTGACTATTTCTATCAATAGTAGTCGCACCCTCACTCAAATTCATTGCCTTTAAAATAGAATTTTTTCCATACTTACTTTTAATATCCAACATAACCTGCTGCAATTTATTTTCATTTTCCAAATCAATCCTATCATTTTTAGAATCATTCTCATTAAAAAGAGAAAACAAATCCAACTGCTCGTGATGTTCCAAATCCCGAACAGAATCATAACTAACAACATTATTAACACAAATATTAACCCTTTTAATAAGCAATTTCCTATTAACAATCCTATCATATAACTCCATAGCTTTAGAAATAATAACCTTACTAGAAGAAGTCTTATAAGGCATCCTAATAGTTCCATGAGCACTCTTTGGAACACTCCTACCATATCTATCAATAGAATATTCACCATCATAACTAGGAGAATTAATATCATAACCAACAGTTAAAACCAAACAATCACTAACAACATTTTTAGAAACCATTTCTAAACACAATAAATCAACCATTTCACGAACAATCAATCTAGCCTTAGAAAAATCATAAGCACAATGCAAAACTTGACCAGAAGTCAAACTATTAGATTGAGGCTTATATTTCTTAATCAAATCAATAGTACAAGGCTCATATCCCCAAGCATGGTCAATTAAAATTTCAGCATCAACCCCAAATAACTTATATAACAAATTAACATTATTAATAGAACACCTGCAAATATCACCCATAGTATACATATTATGATCACTAAGTCTTTTAGAATAACCCTTACCAACCCTCCAAAAATCAGTTATAGGCTTATGTTCCCATAATAATTTCCTATACCTATTCTCATCAAGAAATGCAATTCTAACACCATTAGAATCAACATCAACATGCTTTGCTACAACATCCATCGCAACCTTAGCCAAATAAAGATTAGTACCAACACCAGCAGTTGCAGTAATACCAGTAGTTTTAAGAACATCCAGTAAAATCATAGTAATCAATTTTCTAGGACTCATATTATAGTATTTCAAATAATCAGTAATATCACAAAACACCTCGTCAATAGAATAAACATAAATATCAGACTCAGATAAATACTTTAAATAAACATTATAAATACGAGTACTATACTTCATATATAAACCCATTCTAGGAGTCGCAACAATATAATCAAGTTCTAATTTTTTATTTTTCTTTAACTCAATATCATCATAAGATTTACCAATAAAACGATAAGCCTTTTTCTTCCTTTCATAATTAATTTGACGAACGCTCTGAACAACCTCAAACAACCTAGCCCTTCCACCTATACCATACTGTTTCAAAGACGGACTAACAGCCAAACAAATAGTCTTAAGAGTACGACTTTTATCCGCAACAACTAAATTAGTAGTAATAGGATCAAGTCCACGTTCCATACACTCAACAGAAGCATAAAAACTCTTCAAATCAATACAAGCATAAATACGATTCATACCAATATCACCTATAAAAATTATATCAAACAAACGTACGTTAATCAAGAAAAAAAGCAGATAAAATATCTGCCAAAAACCACCAATTATTTTCTAAATAAAGGTTTCTTTTGAAAACCCAAAACCTCAATACCCTCATGATTAACCTGACTATCCTGTCCCATCAAAAAACTTATATAATCATTAACAGAATAAGGAGTTTCATAAGAAAAATCATTACTTTCTTGATAATATAAACCATTTCTAAAAGATAAAGTAAACCCATCCATATAAGCTTTAAAAACATCATCAGATAATTCAATATAACCATCACTTATAATTCTTAAAGCAACATCCCTTCTAAAATCATCAAGAACCATAAAACAACCCGCATTAGGAGGAAAATAATCCATAACACCTATCCTACCAAGATTAGAAGAACACATATTAAAAAACTGAGAATATGTAGTATCCAATAAATACTTACTTCCACCAAAATCAACAATATTAAAAAAATGATATCCAATTCCATCAAACAACTTTACATTCTTATCATATCCAGGATAAATTTTAATAGGATAATGTTTAATTCCTAAATCATCACATAATTTTCCAACTTTTTCACTAGCCAATTCACAATAATTAACAAGATACAAATCCCAAATCTTATTATTCTTATCATATCCATAAAAATCAGATAAACTATCAATCAAATCCAATCTAGTTGAATAAACCAAATATCTTAAAATATCCACCTCATTAGAATCATTATTAACAAATAATGGATTATTAATATCCAAATAAAACTTATTATCAATCAAATAATCCTTATTAAATACTCTTTCAGAATCCATTAAATTCATAATAGCATTATTATAAAGCCAATGAACCTTTCCATCAGAATAAAAATCAAAAGCACACTCCCTCAAATAAGAATACATATCATTTAAAATAGAAATATCCTTACACTCCTGAATCCTATTATAAAAATCACTTATACAAGAACAATGATATTCCATAAGTTTATCACGACTAAGCATATAAATCCCCCTTAAAATTTCAAATATTATACCAAAAGAAGAAAAAAAAGTAAAATAACAACTATTTTACCCTTTCCTTAACAATATCATCACTTAATAATTCACCAATTAATAAGCTACTATTAGGATTATGCTTAAAAAAATTATCATTAACAATTCCCTCATCAAAATTAGCATAACAATACTTACAGAAATGCTTGCAACTATTATATACCCCAATATCTACCATACTAACGCAATTGCAACTTCTTTCCTTCCACTTCTTAAAATCAGTCTTATGAGTTTTTTTATAAGCTAAATTAAAAGACACACAATCATCACGAATAAATCCATATTCACATAAATCATTCTCCTCACAACAAGTCTGAACAGTCATTCCATTTAAAGAAGCACTCCTACTAAAATTAATACCAATCTCACGATAATCACTATCATTTAACTCCCTATAATTCAAAAATCTCTTATTATTTCTTACATTCTTATAATCATCAATAAAAGAAACAATTATATGTTTAACATAACCATTAAGTAATCTACACATATTATCAAATGCCTTAATATGATAAGAAACAGTATACTTATCATTGATAAATATTGGATCATACCTAATATAAACATTGTCACTACCAATAATAGAAGAAATCTCCTTAATAGCAGAAACAATTAAACCCTTAGGAGGAACATTAGGTTCAATATCCTTCCTATAAGGAGTCAAAGTAACGTGAAAAATAATAGGTTTATCAATATTCCTTAAATACTTAACAATAGGAATAGGATTCTTAGTACAAAAAACAATCAAATCAACATTTGAAAAATAAATACGACTTACCTGCTTATTATAAAAAGGATTTCGTACATCAACGAAACCTTCCCTATACCTATTAATAAACCAATCACTATAAAAAGCAACAATATCAGTTCTACCACTAACATTTAAAATCAACTTAATTTACTCCTAAAACTATTATAAATCTTCTTAACATAACTATCATTAACACCATTTTCCATCATATTACAAACATGATGAACCCTTGATGAAAAAGTAACATTCTTAACAATATCAGGACAATCACTAATAATCTTATTAATACTTCCAATATAATTCAAAGAATTATGAATATAAGAATCAATACACTTATTAAAAGAATCACTGTCACTATATAAATGACTTATAAAAATATCCAAATCATTTACAAATAAACACTTTAACATAGAAAAATACTTATCAATATTTTCAGGATCAACAATAGAAGAAGGAACATTCTGAAACATATATCTAAGCTCATACTCGCTTAAAATCAATCCCCTTACCCTTGAAGTATCACATCTGTTTAATAATCCCTTAAACCTATTATAAAATCCTTGTCGGTTAGAAACATTAGGAACACTATATAAATGATTAATCAAACAAGCTAAATTATTTTTTGAAACAGGATCAACGCAATCATAATTGTATCCTAAAAAAATATCTAACATATCACAAAAATTATCATAATTAATATTAAACTTAGAAAACAAATTATTAATCATTTCAGCCGGATTATCACAATAAGCAATAGCCCATATACATTTAGAATAAAAATACCTATCATAATTTCTAACTAATTTATCATTCTCCATACTATCACCTACTGAAAGTATATTACGTAAAAAAAATTAAGTCAATAAAAAAATAAAATATTTTTTTAAAAATAATTGTATAAATAAAACAATTATGATAAAATGAATATGTCATTTAAATTGGTCTGTTGGTGAAGTGGTTTAACACATTGCCCTCTCAAGGCAACATTCACGGGTCCGAATCCCGTACAGACTACCATATAGAAATTAAACTTGAACAATTAGTTCAAGTTTTTATTTTAAAAAAAATACTATTTAATAGTATTCTTTTTTATGCACTTAACTTTATCCCTTTGATTATTAGATAAAGCTACATAACCATCCTCACTACATAATAAATTTTTAACCTGTAAAGAAGCACTAGGATAAACATCATCATGAGATAAATCACTTCTATAAAGAGAAAACCTAGACATTTTAAAGCTCAAATAAGTAGATAAATCATTAGCTTCCATTACCTTATTATTTAAATCATTTAAATTATATAAAATAGGTTTAACAAATCTAACAATATCCTCCTTAGAAATAAATCCCCTAGAATCAAGTTTAATATCCAAATTATCCAAAAACTCAAAATTAGGGCATCCACAACTAACAAAAAAACAATTATCTAACAAACATAAAAGTTTAGTCTTAACAATAGATATATACTCCTTAAAATACTCTAAAGAATAAGGCTCAAAAGTATATCTTCTAACCATTAAATAATCCTCTAAACAAGAAGAATGTCTCTTCAAATAAGTAAGTTGTTCCTCACCAAACAACTTATCACTATTAGCATGTTTTAAATCTCCGTCATTAACACGCTTCATTACATCAGGATTATAATCCAAAAACTGTTGATTCAAAAAATTAACTATCTCTTTATCAGTAACTAAAACATTACTATTTAAAACATCATTTCTGATATCACTATAATTCTTACCTGCATAATCCTCTAAAATATTTATCATAATTCTTGGATCATAATACTTTTTACCATCAAAAAACTTTTCAAATTCCATAAAAATCCCCCAAACAAATATAATTATAAATAAAAATAAAATAAATATCAATACAAATTATCTAACATTTCGATTATAATGAAAAATATATTGAATAAATAAACCACAATTAAAAGAATACTTATCAAACATAAAGCTTCTAATATCAGAAACCTTATCAAACCCATACTTTTCATGCATATATTTCTTAACCCAAGTATCAATAGGAAAAACATCAAATCTATGATATCCAAATAGTAAAATACAGCTTGCTACCTTCTCACCTATTCCCTTAAAACTCATTAAATACTTTAAAGCACTACTACTATCCATATCATTAATTTTATTAAAATTAAACGAACCAGATGAAACACACTGAATAAAATCATATAAATATTTATCCCTAAAACCAGCCTTACAATTTCTAAAATCAGAAACACTCGCACTCTTTAATTTATCCAAGGATGGAAATAAATAATACTCCTTACCCCTAAATAATACTCTATCACCAAACATGTAAGAAATATTATCCAAACAATTCTTAATTTGTAAAACACCATTATTTGCACTTATTATATAACTTATAACAACCTCTAACTTTGGTTCATTAATAATCTTTAAACCAGTACAAGAATCAACTATAGACTTATTATTTGAATCAATCTCAATAAAACTATGATTAATACTTTCATAATCAAAATCTAAATCAAAATAATTCCTAATAACACTTTCAATATTATTCATATTATTGGAATCAATATATAATTTATCATCTACAAGTTTTAAATTAACAACCCTATCACTCAAAATAACAGTATAAGAATCATCATCTTCAACATAAAACCTAAAAATTTGACCGCATGTAACAGTATCATGTAAATTAAAATTATCTACCTTAATAACCATAAAACCACCTAAAACTATATAACTCTATTTCTAGAAACCTTTTTTAATAAAACAGGAGCACTTTCAACACCAGAATCAACACTTAAAATATCATTAGTATTAACAACAGAAGAAACAAGAAAATTTAAATTACCATCCATAATCTTATTAAAAACAACACCATTATCGCGATACTTACTTACACATGTAATATAAGAATCATCAATAAGTAAATCAAAAACACTAGACAAAAAATCAGCAGAAAGAGAACTACTAAAAAAATTAGATAAACATAATTTAGAATCATTATACTTACAAATTGAAACAATCTCATTAATAGTTATCAAAACAGTATCAATATAAGTATTAAAACTAGGAATACTAAAATCAGCACTAGAACACTTTAAATAATGTAAATTATGATATTTTCTACATAAATCATTCAAAAAATAAAAATAGCATAAAACACTTTTTAATTTTTTATCATTTATAACATCAGACTTAACAGTCTTCATACCATACTTTTCATCAACAGAAGAAGTTAAAAACAATAATTGATCATCATCAAAAACAATTCTATCTCCTATTTTCTTTATATCACTATAATCTAACCCTGTGAAAGGATAAGTCATTATCTTACGTTTACTCTCTTTTATCATAAAAATACCTCGTACAACTCTCTATCATCAAACTAATTATAGCATATTAAAAAATCATAAGAAATAATTTTAAATAAAAAAAATAAAAAAATCTAAAATCAAAAATAACATAATTATTTTTGCTTAGATTCTTCAAAATAAATATATGGTCTAAGAGAACTTTCATCTACATATAAAGATTCCTCATTAGTAGGAAAAGTTTGAACTACACACGATTCTAAATTAGAAGCAATACCAATTTCAGACAAAATAAGATACTTATCATCACTAACCTTTATTAAGACTGTATCCTTCATAGTTATCGTATCAAATTTACCATATCTAGAACGTTCCCTACCTGACTTATCAACAGAAACATGAAACTTAGCATCTTTATATCCGTAACACTTAATAACATCACCACGAAAAACTTTATCTAATTCATTCATACAACCACCACAAATATTATAAAATAAAAATACTTTTTTTACAAGAAAAAAGACTTAATAAAATCTACTAAATCTTTTAATAATTCTCGCCTTTCCAATAAGTCTCAATAACTCATATAAATCTGGAGTCATACTGCTTGTAGTTAAGCCTACTCTTATAACAGTAGAAACATCAGCAACATTTCCTTTAAAACTATCTGGATTTGCCTTATAAGCCTTCATATCAGAAGCATAACCAAGTTCATCGCATAAAGACTTTATCTTATTAAACCATGTATCCTTATCATCAGACTCATCATAATACTTATCAATATAAGTACTTAAAATATTCTTAATCTCATCTTTATCAGTAATATTCTTAAAATCATATGATAATTCTTTATTATCAAACAATTCATCATACATATACCAAATAGAATTAGAAACATCACTATATTTAGCAAAATCTTTTCTAGGTTTCTTTTGTTCTCTTTCAATATTTAAAATACTAATAGTATAATCTTTATACTTAGAAATCAAATCATAGAAATCCTTATCATAAGTATTAGCCCAATTTAAAACTCTATCGTATACTTCAGTTGCTTTTAATCTACTTAAATAATTCTTAGAAATATTAGTTAATTTCTCCATATCATAAATTGCTCCACCAGAAGAACCAACTTTCTTAAAATCAAACTTAAATTCAGAAATATCACTGCCTGGATTAGCATCCAACCAAGCCTCAAAATTAGAATTAATAATAGTAGCTAAATAAAGCTTAACAGCCTCAACCGGAATACCTTGTTCAATATAATAAACTAGTCCAGCTTCAGGATCTTTTCTCTTAGATAACTTTCTCTTAGTACCATTATCATTTTTAAGTAATGGAGCCAAATGAGCATACTTAACATGTTTAAACCCTAAAACATCAAATATTTGTAAATGCTTAGCTGTAGAAGAAACCCATTCATCTCCTCTAATAACATGAGTAGTATGCATCAAATGATCATCAATAGCATGAGCAAAATGATATGTAGGAAGTCCATCTTTCTTAATAATAACCTCATCAATATCATTTTCAGGCATTTCAATTTTACCCTTAATTAAATCATTAATAATAACAGTCTTAAAAAAATCACCAGGAGACTTCATTCTAATAACGAACTTTTCGCCATTATTAATTCTCTCAATTGCTTCCTCTTTAGTCATATGTCTATCTTTAGCGTATCTTCCATAATAACCAAGACGTTGTTTACTACTTTCTTGGAATTCACGAATTTCATCCAACTCTTCCTTAGAAGCAAAAGATGGATAAGCCTTATCTTCCTCTATTAATTTTCTAGCATAAGCCTGATATATGTCACGTCTCTTACTTTGCATATAAGGTCCATAAGACCCAACCTCATCAGTATCATTAATCATACCCTCATCAAAAGTAATATCAAAGTCCTTCATTATATCAAGAATCTTAGAAACACCATTCTCAACAGTTCTTTCAGTATCAGTATCCTCAATTCTCAAGAAATATACACCATTACTTTGCTTAGCAAAACAATATGCCATATATCCCTGTAATAAATTACCCATATGAGGAAGTCCAGTAGGACTCGGAGCATATCTAGTTACAATCGCATTATCATCGATTTTTCTTTCAGGATATAAATTTTCATAATATTCCCAGTCATGTTCTACATCAGGAAGCAAAAACTCTGCAAACTCTTTATTAGTCATAATATCACGCTTTCTATATAAAATATTTTAAACAAATTTGGCTGCCCCAGTTAGATTCGAACTAACGATCTTGGAGTCAGAGTCCAATGCCTTACCGCTTGGCCATGGGGCAATAACAGAATAATTATACCATTATAATTAAAAAAAATCTATAAAAAACTTATAATTAATGTTATAATTATAAATGGTGAGAATATGAAAAAAGAAAAACTAAATATAAACATAACCCTAGATAAAAATACACAAATTTTTAATCCATATAATAAAGAACAACTATCAGATGAACTAAGTAATTATATCTATAGTTGTTGTAAAGGAACACCTACTAAAAAAAATATAAAAATAAATATAATACATAGTCACGAATTAAAAGAAGAAGAAAAAAAAGAAATAATAGACGGAGTTAGATCAAACTTTGGAATAGATATAAAAGAAAACCTGCTACAAATACAATATGAATTAAGCCTAGAAGTATTGTTAATATTCATAGGAACAATACTATTAGTAACATCGAAAGTGTTTCATAACTTAAATGCACTAGTAATAGACGAAGTAATATCAATATTTGGATGGGTAATGATATGGGAAGCAGCATACCACTTCCTATTTGTAGATATTAAAAAATTCATAGAAAATAAAAGATTAAAAAAACTAACAGAAGCTAAAATAAATTTCAAACAAAAAGACTAGAGAAATCTAGTCTTTCTTCAATTCTTTTTTCAAAACTTTAGTTTTATCATTCATTTGATTTAAAATAAAATCTAATTTTTTATCAATCATTTCATCAATTTCAATATTATCATTTTTAATATTACAAATATCACCAGTAATCTCTTTAAATAAATCAATATAATAAGTAGCATTATTATCAACTATAACCTTTTTATGAGAATCTATATCTGCACCATTTACATCCCTTGCGAACAAATAGTTATACTTTGAATTTTTACTATTAATTATAACATTACCATGTGCAGAAATATCAGCACCCTCTATATCTCTTGCAAAAATATAATTAAATTTTAAACTTTTACTATCAATTATAACATTACCATGTGCATGAATATCTGCACCTTTGATTTCATCAGCAAACCTATAATTATATTTCAAATCTCCACTTTCTATTACTACATTTTCATGAGCTTTCATATTTGCACTAAGAACACTTCGTGCAAATAAATAATTATATTCTGCATTTCCACTATCAATTATAATTTTTTCATGAGCCTTAATATTTGCGCCTTTTATATCTCTAGCAAACATAAAATTATAAAGTAAATTTGCACTGTAAATCACAGCATTTTCATGAGCAATAATATCAGCACCTTTTACATCTCTAGCAAACTCAAAATTATATTCAGGATTACCACTATCTACAACAATTTTTCCATGAATATTTATATCAGCACTTTTAATACACTTTGAAAATACCAAAGAAAAAAGTGCATTATTACATTTAATAACCCTTGATTCAAATTTTTCACAAGTCTTACTCTCACCATATATTGAAGAATATTTAACAATATCATCCATAAGTTCCAAAACTTCACTATCCATATAACAAAACCTCCAATAAAAATTATTCTATCATTTTAAAAAAAATAAAACAACAAAAAAAGACAAGAAATACTAGTCTTTTTTCATATCATTGTTTAATAACCGTTGATTCAATTCCCAAAGTGCAGTTTTATTACTATCAAACTTTAATTTTTCATATGCCTCATCAAATAAACACCACTTATACTCCTTATGTTCACTTGATAAATGTATATCATAATTTTCTAAAGATACACCAAACGAATACTCAGGAACAACATATACATCATTACCCCAAGAAAAATTACCAGTAACATCAACAACAGGTACAGAAGAAACAGTTGATAATTGATATATATCATTAACTCTAACACCAGTTTCTTCTAAAACCTCTCTTTTAACAGTTTCAATCAAGGATTCATTATTCTCTACTCCACCAGATACCCCTTGCCAAAACTTAAGTTTACTTCTATAAAATATACAATATTCATATAGATTATTTCTATTTTTTCTATATAAAAATACTAATACTTGTTTTGGTTTCCTCATATATAAAAAATTCCTTTATTTTAAACCCTCTCTTACTTTCATCCATGCTTTACCAAGTCTATTTTCTCCATTATTATTACTATCAAATCCCCATTCAGTATCTTCATCAACACAATACTCACAAATAGTATAATCTAAAGTATTTAATAAACAATCCCTAACAATTGGATTCTGTTCCATCTTTAATTTAAAAACTTTTTCTAATAATTCATACTTAACCTCACTCCAATTAGAAATTCTCTCACTTTTATACTTTCTACCAATATTTCTAGCATCATAAGGATTACTACAATTAATTATTTCATCACGTATATTAGAATCAGTAAACTTTAAATACTGAAAAGCATGTTCCCCAGTCTTAAAATAAACATCATCCATATAAAATCCAAAAGCAGAAAAATTTTCTAAAGGAAAAACATCAGTTATATATTTATTAATATCATATACTACTTCCTTATCATTATCAAATAATCTAAGCATATATACACCTCATATTAATTATACAATTTTAATAAAATAATTAAAAGAAAAAACTATCAAAAAAGATAGTTTCTAAAATACAATATCACCAGTAAATATCTTCTTTAAATATCTGCCATATAAAGTTAATATATCAGCTTTCTCAATATCATCACTAACAGTAACATCAATATCACGATATAAATTATCATCAACATAAACAGATAACTTACCTACTACGTCCCCTTTTTTTAAAGGTAACTTCATATCATACATTTCTAATTTATAAGTAGCATTCTTTTTATTATCAGTTTTCTTATTTAAAATAGTAACATTTTCCTTAGGAACAATATTAACATACTCTTTCTTACCCTTATTAATATTAATAGTATCTAATATACTTTCAGTAGATAAAAATGTTTCAGTCTCATATTGAGCAAACGCATAATCTAACATTGAACTAACATCACTAGTACGAGTCTTACTATCAGGTTCACCCATAACAACAGCAATAACCCTCATACCATTTCTCTTAGCAGTAGCAGTTAAACAAAATCCAGCTTCACCTGTATAACCAGTCTTTAAACCATCTGCCCCACTATAAAATCTAACCAATTTATTAGTATTAACAAGCCAAAACTTACGATCCGTACCTTCTCTTAAATAATCCTCATAAATAGAAGTATATTCAAATAATTTCTCATGTTTAACAAGTTCTAAGGCAATCTTAGCCATATCAGAAGCACTAGAATAATGATTCGCATCATCTAAACCATGACAATTCTTAAAATTAGTATCAGTCAAACCAAGTTCATTAGCCCTCTTATTCATCATATTAACAAACTCTTCTTCAGTACCCGCAATCTTCTCAGCCATCGCAACTACCGCATCATTACCAGATGCAACAGCTATACCTTTAAATAAATCAGAAACACTCATTTGCTCATTAGTCTCTAATAATATTTGAGAACCTCCCATACTAGAAGCATTAGAACTAACAGTTACAATATCATCCCAGTTAATAACACCCTTCTCAATATTCTCTAATATCAATAACATACTCATCATCTTAGTCATACTAGCAGGATGTAACTTCTCATGAGAATTCTTTTCAAAAATAACCTCACCAGTACTAGCCTCCAATAATATCGCACTCTTCGCATTACTAGCTAAACTTAAATCCTCTGCCTTAACATTAATACAAAAACAAAATATAATTAAAGATAAAACTAAACAACATAATTTCTTCATAATCCACCTCATTAAAAAATATGAATTATAAATATAATTATGATTTTTTTGTCGAATTAAATAATTTTTCACAAAATATATTTACACCGCAACAAATATAATGTATAATTATATTTGTCTGCAGGTGTAGTACAACGGTTAGTATATGGCCTTGCCAAGGCTAGGATGCCGGTTCGATTCCGGTCACTTGCTCCAGTGACGTTTCTGTTCGAACTTTTCGAACATTTACGATAGATATCATCTCATATTGAGATGATTTTTTGTTTGTCGAACTCCACGTGTTAGCTTGGAAGTTCTATTAAAAAGTCATCCTTAAAAGAAAGGATGGTGTTTGTAGTGATTAAGATTATTACACAAGAACTAGAAATAGAAAGTAATCTTAAACAACGACTAGAATTTATATGTGAGTTTTGTCATATCAAACCTACTATTATAAATGGTAGTATTAGAAAAATTGATAAGACTAATTTATCTTACATAGAACCACATAAGATTATTGTTAAAGATACTACTTTTCTAGTATTTAATTATTCTACTGATATTTATGTTGGTAGTCTAAATAAAAAGATTCAACTTGTGGAACTTGAAGATTATATTAAAAATCTACTAAATGCCTGATATTTCGCTAACTATTGACTTTTTAAGACAAAAATATTATTATAAAAAGCAACTGAAAGAGATATTCTTAAATGTATTAATGGGGGTTATGCATTATGGGAATAAGAAAGAAAATTTATTTTAATAGTAAAAGTTAGAGAGATAAAGGTAGTAGTATGTATTTCTATTGCTTTTATCTCTTCTTTTTTTGAAGAAAGGATGTGTTGTGTGTGGAAAGCAAAGTTAAAAATTTATGTGGATTATATTTAAGAGTATCAACTGAAGATCAAGCACGTGAGGGTTTTAGTTTACCAGAACAAAGGGAACGATTAGAAACATTTTGTAAGTTTAAAGGTTATGAAATAGTAGATTATTATGAAGACGCTGGAATAAGTGCTAAAACAGGTAATTATAGGCCTGAATTTGAAAGATTAAAGGAAGATATCAAATCTAAAAGAATTAACACCATAATAGCCCTTAAATTAGATAGAATAACAAGAAGTATATTTGACTGGGAAAAGTTAATGACTTTTCTTGATGAAAATGATGCTTATATAGATTGTGCTAATGATGAAGTTAATACAACTAATGCTAATGGTAAAATGGTATCTAGACTTTTAATGAGTGTATCTCAAAATGAAATAGAAAGAACTAGCGAAAGAACAAAAGTTGGTTTAGCTGGAGCAATTAAACAAGGACATTTACCAAGCCAAGCTCCATTAGGTTATAAACACGAAAACAAGAAACTTGTAATAGACTACTCTACTAAAGATGTTGTAGTTAGAATATTTGAATTATATTATAATGGAAACTCTTATCAAACAATAAGTAATATCTTAAATGAAGAACAAGTATTAGGTAAAACTAATTGGCGAGATTCAACTATTACTGCAATATTAGAAAATGAAGTTTATAAAGGCGATTTTGTTCATGGTAAAAGAACAAAACACCCTACTTATTATGAAAATGTTGTTGAGCCATTAGTTAGTAAAGAAATGTGGGAAGATTGCCAAGCACAAAAGAAAAAGAACTCTCGTGCTTATCAAAGAACTTTAACTTATTTATTCTTACAAAAAATAAGATGTCCTAGATGTAATAATTTAATGGGTGGTAAAGCAACTAAAAAGAAAAATGGCAATGTTTATTATTACTATTATTGTAATGATTGTAAACTTAATTTAAAAGAAAATGTTATTGAAGAATACTTTGAAAATTTTATTAATGAAATTGTTGAATATGATAGTGTTGTTAATCAATTCTTCTTACCTATGATTAAGAAAAAATTTGATGAACCAAAAGAACTATTGGAAAAAGAACTTGATAAACAAAATGCTAAACTAGATAGAATTAGAAAAGCATATATCTCTGGTGCATTTGATTTAGAAGAATATAATGCCGAAAAGAAAATTGTTGATGAGGCAATTTCTAAAATACAAAGTGAACTTAATACTACAAACATTACTGAAGAATTAAAATTTACACCACAAGACATTTTATTAAAAAGAGATATCGACTTTATCAATAAAGTTAAATTAAAAGATGAATATAATGAAAGAACAAAAACTTGGAAAGATTACACTAGAGAAGAAAAATCAGATTTAATTATGAAATATGTTGATGATATTACTCTACTTGAAAAGAACAAAGTTATGATAGTTGATGAAGTTAGATTTAGAGAAAGTATATGTCGCCCTTGTAATGAATTAGTTCAAGCAGGTTATATTGATATTAAAACTCCTACTTTATTTGGTAATTTAGTAGGACAATTAAGATTTAGTAATTATCTACCTGAAGAAGAAGTTGGAAAACATATTATGAGACTCCGACAATACTATGATGTAGGTTTTGAAGAAGCAACCTATTATGTTGAAGATAGAGTTTTCTATTTCAACTTCTTACAAGATAATCGTGCTATTGTGAGAATATTCCCGATGGAAGATTATTGTAAGATAGATCCTGATATAAAAATGAAAGAATATAGATATGGAATAATCTATATTCGTGAAACAGATGAATTTCAAATGCAAGATATAGATAGTGCATTCGATTATATACCAGATGAAACAAACGATAGTGTTATCTATATGAGAGAGCCAATTCCTATTGAAATTGGAGTTAAACCTGTTAAAAAGGAATTGCTCTCTGTAGAAGAATAAAATGCGAACACGTTTTGCGAGTTTACTCGTGAAAGTGGGGAAAGCATTTTATAAACTTATGCAGTTTTGTTTTATTACGAAGTTTTAAAACATTACGAAATAAGTTTCAAAAGGGTTCTAGGGAATCCCTAGCCCACGAGGTTATTTTGATACTTGTGTCAAAATACCTAGGGGGTTAAATATTTTGTCATAAACAAAATAGGCGCAAAGAAAGGATGTGATTTATATATGCCAGAACTTGCATACTCACTACATTTGGGTAGTGATAAAAATAGAAAAAATGTATCAAGAGCAAAAGCAAAATCTAATGCTAGTGGAACTACTTCTCTATCAAATAATGCAATACAAAATACTAGACAATTATCTCGTGTTGATAAACATAATTATCGTAAGTATGATGATAAGCAACATCTAATAGAAATTGTTAGAGGAACAACTTCTCTATATAGTGATGTTCAAAAATTATATAAAGATGAGTTTGAAGAAGCAAGATTAGAATATAATTCAAAACAAACTAGAGATGATAGAAAGATAGATGACTACTTTAAAAAAATTAGTGATAATTCGAAAAATGATTTGGCTTGTGAAATTATTATTGAACTTGGAGATAAAAAGTATTGGGACACTAAAGATGAAAAATTTAAGCATAAAATGTCTAATGTATATAAAGAACAAGTTAAAGATTTAGAAACTTTAATTCCTAACTTTAAAGTAGCAAGTGCAATTATTCATTATGATGAAACTAGTCCACATATGCATATTGTTGGTGTTCCAATTAAATATAAAAGTAAAAATGGTATGTCTAAACAAGTTGGTAAATCTGATGTATTTACTAAAACAAAATTAATAGAACTCCAAGATAAAATGAGAACTTTATGTATTGCTAGTTTTAATAAAGAATATGGTTTAAATAATGTTTTAAAAACAAAACAAAAAGGTAGAAACAAAGATATAAATGTTAAAGATATGGGAAACTATATTGAAATGCAAGAAGAATTATCTAAAAATAAAGAAAGATTAGAAATTGCTAATAAAAAATCACTTGAATTAGATAATAATTCTAATGAGGTTAAAGATGTTGTTAATAATCTAAAAACTACTTTTACTAATAAAGATAAATATGTCTTAAATAAAGATGATAAAGATAAAATTGATAAATTTATTCAGCAAGTAGATTCAACTAATAAAGAGTATAAGAAAATGCAAAAATTATCTATTACCTTATATGATGTTGAAACTGAATTAAAAGAAAATAGAGAAAAAGTTAAAATACTAACTGAAAATAATGATGCTTTAAATATTAAAGTTAAATCACTTGAAAAAGAGATAGATAAACAAGAAAATGAAATTGATGATCTTAAAGAGAAAAATTCTAAACTGCAAAATACTATTAATTTCTTTGAAAATCTATTTGATAGATTAGTTAAATTTATTAAAGATAAAATGTTTGGTAAAGAAAAAGAACGTGAAGATTATTGGAAATTTTCAAAAGATTTATATACTCACAATATATTTAGTGATAAAACTATTGAATCAATTCAAGATGATTATATTTGGAATAAAGAAAATGATAAAGATAAAGACAAAGGAAAAGATGATTACGAAATTGGTATGTAATCATTTTTTCGTTACAAATTTATTTTATGTTGCGTCAAAATTATATAATTAAAATAGATATTATGATATAATATAGTCACCAAAGAAATAATGTCAAAATAGAAAGTGGTGATACTATGATATTGTATAAAAATACTTTTGACAATATTAAAACCATTGGATATGACTTTCCAATTGAAGATAGCTACTATTGTCAAAATAATTTTGCGATTGTTGCTGATGGTATAACAAGAGATCCAATTGGAATAAAAGATTTTAATTCTATTTCTTTTGAAGAAAGAATAGCTAATTATCCTAACCCAAGTGGTTCGAGTATGGCGGCAAACTTAATATGTAAAATATTTGAAGAAAACTATAATAATATCATTAATAAAAAATTGTCATTGAGAGATGTTTTTATTAAAGCTAATGAAGAAGTAAAAAAATTAAATGATATTAACATTAAAGAATGTGATTATTTAGAAAATGATTATTACGGAGCAGTTGGTGCTTCTGCATTAATTGAAGATAATAATTTATATTATAGTTATATTTGTGATTGTGGTGTTGCTGTTTTTGATAAAAACGGAAATTTAATATTTAAAACTGATGATGATATGGAAAGAGTTAATAAGCACTTTGATACTGGTTCGTTTACTTGGAATCAACCCGAAGCTAGAGTTATTGTTAGAAAGGACTATCGTAATAAGCCAAATAATGAATATTCATATGGAGCAATAACTGGTGAATCGGAATTTGAACATTATTTAAAAGAAGGTTCATTGAAATTAAATAATGGCGACATAGTTATAGTATATAGTGATGGTTTTTCTAATTATTTGTTTGATAAAGATTTTTATAATAATTTAATCAGTTTGATTAATGGGGATAATTTAACTTTTCAAAATTATTTAGAAAAAATGGGCAACAATGATTATAGAAAATATGGAAAAGAAAAAACTTTGGTGGTGATGAAAAATGGATAGTATGATTTCTAAAATCAATTATTTTAGTGATAAAGCAACATTTGAAACAATTAACGATAGTAATTCTGGTGCTATATTAAGAAAAGTCAAAGATAAAGATAATACTTATTTTCTAAAAATAGTTCAAAATAATAATATAGATATTGATAAAATCCAAAAAATAATACAAATTTATGAAAAATACGATATAAATACCATTAAATTATTAGATTATGGATATATAGATAATAAAGTATATTTAATTTATAATTTTATAAATGGATTTGCATTAAATACAGTTTATGATAAATATAATATCAATGATTATAGTAATATGGGATTTAATATAGGCTCTAGTTATAGAATAATTAATTCAAACTATGAATTTGATAATTATTTTCTAAATGATTATGATATAAACAATTTAGTAAACCAATTTATAGATTCATTTCAAAATTTGTATAATGGAAAATTATCATATATAAAAAATATAATTGATGAAGAAAAAATGGAAAACATTATTAATAGAATGAAAGAACTTATTTCTTCATTTGATAACGAAAAAAAAGTTTATATTCATGCTGATATGCATCCAAAAAATATTATGATTGATGATAATCATAATTTATATATAATTGATATTGAATCATTTAGCATTGACTATTTTGTAATGAATGTTAGATGGTCTATAGCAGCAGCTTTTAGAAATAAAGAAAACAATGAATTTTTTAAAGGTTTTATTAATGGATATTATAATAATGACATTCCAACTGATTTTAATAAACAATTGATATTTATTACAATACTTAATTTTATAGAACATACTATTGAATTTAGTGAAACTAAAGATGAAGAATTTATTACTGACTATGTTTCTAAAATAAATCACATATTTAATAGTGTAGATTTATTTAGTGATGATAACATTTTAGAAAATACAAAAATATTTAAAAAAACTAATACAAAATTATTGAATTAATATTAATTTATGGTATATTATTAGTAGTGAGTGATATTTATCATATCACTAGAGAAAGAGTTGTAGATATCTACGACACTCGCTCCATTTTATAAATCAAAGAGTCATTTAGAAAATGATTCTTTTTTGTTTTCAAGTTATCAGCTTGGAAGAATGTAAAGATATATCAAGTAATTCTATTCTCATGATATCTTAAAAGATCATGAAATAGGAGATATTAAAGATAATTATATTTAAAATAAAGAAAATGATAAAAATAAAGAAAAAGATGATTACAAAATTGAAATGTAATCATCTTTTTTTCTTTAAAGTTTTTCTAATGTTATCTATATTATTTTGATTATAATTTTGTTCTATATCATATAATTTCATAATATCTTCATTTGTTTTTAATTGAAAAAATTTCTTTAACATATCATCTAATGTCGGTTTAATTCCATGTGTTTGTTGTCTTAATAACCATATTTGCATTTCATCATAATTCATAGCATTTTTTAAAAAATCAATTAATTCATCGCATTCCATATTTACTTGCTTTTTTGTATAAAAATCTTGTTTTAATTCACTAATTCTTAATGCAACATTTTTATCTGTTATATCACTTCTAATAATACCCTTATATCTAATGTTTCTCTTACCTACTTGTGATGCTATTTCAGTATCAAGTTTTACTAAACTTTCATAAGTAGGTATTCTATCTTTTGGAACATCAACAATTCTCATTTGACCATTAGATTCTTCAGCTATTTTTCCTAATTGTTTCCTTATTTTATTCATATTTAAACCCTCCATCAACTTAAGTAGTATTATATCACTATTTTATATTTATTTTAATAAATTTAATGAAAATTATTGAATTTGATTATATTTATGGTATATTATTAGTAGTGAGTGATATTTATCATATCACTAGAGAAAGAGTTGTAGATATCTACGACACCCGCTCCATAAAAAAATTCACATCGATTAATTCGATGTTTTTTTATGGGCAAACGGAATCAACCAAAATCCAAAAGACAACCGAATTCAACTAATCATATTTTTTCACTTTTAAATTTTATAATACTTTCTCTTATAAAATTCCATCTAACACAGACCAAATATTTGTCCCTATAATTCTTAGAATTTCCTTCTAAATTTTTTTAAAAAATTTTTTTCAAACAAAAAAAGAGCCATTTCTAATCACTCTTTCCATAAAAAACTATTATTTAAAAAGTTTTAAAATAAAATCTTTATACTCAATAAATTCTTTATCATCACAATTTATTTGCAAAACATAAAGAATTCTCCCATATAACCTATTTAAATATTTTAAATTATCATCTTTAATACCACATCTATCTAAATGTGACTCTAACCCATACTTACGTATATAATAAATTTCTTGTCTTATCTTATTGCGATATCTAGAACCAACCTGTACCTTTTCATTAACAACAATACCAGTAACACTCTGACAGCTAGATTTATGAATAACATGTATCTTACTATCATTTAATTCTAATCCTAATTTATATAACATCTTTCTAACCTTAACAATTACTTCACTTGGATTAAAATCACCAGAAAAAGTCATATCATCAGAATATCTAGTATAAGATATATTATTCATTTCACAATAATATCCTAATTCTTCATCAAAATCCTTCATAACTAAATTAGAAATATAAGAAGAAGTTGGAGATCCTTGAGTCAAATGATCATTATAAGTACATAAATAAGTTAATAACATACCAACAGACTTAGGAAAATATTCAATAGAAAAACATGAATTATATATATCAACAAAAGAAATACTCTCAAAAAAATTCTTGATATCTAACTTCAAAATCAAATCCTTATTAACATGAGCACTAGCATTATCCCTTAAAGGAATACCTTTATGATATGCCTTCGCATACAAAGAGATAGACTTATTATTAAGAATATTATTTAAAATACTCTTCTGTATTTTCATCAACAAAGAATTAGGCTCATATATAGTTCTATACCCACCATTATTTTTCTTAATTTTATAAATTTTATAATTTTTTTCTATATTATTACTTAAAGAATATAATGTCTTAATATATTTATTCTTATCACTACAATTAAATAAATTGAGAGAAAATAAGAAATCATTACATTCTTTTGTACCAATGTATTTCCACATTCTTATTACCTCCCAATACAGTACCAATGATATAGTAATATGGAAATGGACTAAAAGGCACTACACAACGTGTAGAGTCGTCCTTTGGAATATTACCATTAAATCATTCAAATTAAAATAGTCCCTTAACGACTCGTTAAAGTAGGAAAAATCCAATCACTACTGCAAAAACATTATAACATATTTTTATATAAAAACAAAAAAAATCAATAAAATATTGATTTTTAAGGTAAATATGCAATTGATTTATAAATCACGCGTTAAATATAAATAATTGTTTACATCTCTATAAGTTTTGCATACTTATAATTATCTTTTTTCTATTTACATAAAATGGCAAGATAATATAATATTAAATAAATATCATAAAATTATAATCTTCTTTAGTTATAATCTCAATTAAAACTATATTAACAAATATAATTTTTGTTATATTAATAAATATATTTTTATATTAATTATAAAGTACTAAGATATAATAATATGATGTTAACACATTATATAATATTATAGATGTACCATCCCAAAGAGTAATACTTTTATTATTACTCTTTGCACATTAAATAAGAATTAAATTATAAAATAACATAAAAATTTAAATTACATTAACAGAATAATTTATTTCAGATAAGCATATAAATAATAATATGCATATCCTATCTTATCCAACAACTATATAATAACATACTTCTAAATTTTTTTCAACACTTTTTTTAAATATTTATTTTTTTTTAAAAAATACCAAATTAATATTGACATAAAAATAAAATAATAGTAAAATTATAAATGTCTTGAGGGAACACTTAAATATGCGGGTGTAGTTCAATGGTAGAACTCCAGCCTTCCAAGCTGATAACGTGGGTCCGATTCCCATCACCCGCTCCATTAAGACATTAACCAAACTCATGTTTGGTTTTTTTGTACTCTGAAGCAGCGGACCCAAACGTTATCAACCAAAGCTCCGCTTCAAACTACACCCTTAATAACATATTAATTAAATATAAAAAGCCTAGAAAATTAATTCTAGACTTTTTATTAACTAAAATTATCAATTAAAGAAGTATCATCACAAGGCATAAATTGAATCTCAGTATCACCTAACATATAATCATCAGTTTCTTTTGAAGAAAAATCTGTCCTAACCAACCAATCATTTTTAAGTTCAAAATATGCTATACTTTCATATCCCATATGTCCAAATACAGATAATAATTTTCCATCATTCATTTTATACAATATTGTATTATTATCAATTCTACCACTTACACTTCCAACATATACAATATAATTATTATCTTCATTACCCTTATTCTCATCATAAGAATAAACCGAAGTATCCGCAACAATCTGATTTCCAATTACTCCAGTAACATAAATAAATAATTCTGGAATGTTATCATCATTTATATCAACAACAGAATACAGAATATCAGAAGATAAATCAGATATCTTATCCTTATAATATGAAAGAATTTGAGACTTACTTATAGAACTTTTTTGACTAGCATCATTTGTACTTAAAGATTTATCATCATTATCCTCACACACAGCTATATTATCATTTTCACTATCTTTAAAATTCAATACACCTGTTCCAGTTAAAACAACTAATACCGATAAAATAACAATAATTACACCAAGAATAAATATAACACCCTTACTTTGCTTCTCCACCTTTTATTCCTCCTCTATCTACAATAAAATTATAACACATTTCATATACTATATACATTACATAATAACTAAAAACAAACTATATACATTAATTGACATAAATTATAAATTATTCTTTCTAACCCTAATATATATAAAATAAAATATCATCATACCAAACGTACATAATGTCAAATCATCAACATCAAATACACCAACCTTAAAAACATATTGTAATAATTCAATCAATAATATTATAAAAAACGAAACAAAAAAATTATTTAAAAAATTTTTCAACCCAAACAATTCAATTAAAAAATAATCCAAAGGCATAAAAATAACTAAATTTCCAAATATATTTATAATAATCGAATAAATAGATTGATACCTAAATATATCAATAATAGACTTAAATGGAATCAAATTATAACTATCAACACTACCATATCTAGCAAACACAACCATATTAAATAAAAAAACAATATAATATACAAAAACAATTACATTAGAAAATCTTAATACCTTCTTCTTATCCTCAATTCTTTCAATAAAATTATCACTATATACTTTATTACCAATAACAACAAATAAAGAAGCAATAACAATAATAATCAATCTAATAAAATAATTAACTTCAATACTTGGATCATACTCAAGCCTTAAATAAAACAAAAAAGAAAAAATAGACAAAATATAAAAGAAAATAATTAACTTAAACCTAAAACTATATTTACTTGACCTTACAATTTCATTATACTCAATTAACTGTTCAACGCCATCATTAACCTTAACACTTTCTTCACCATTTAACAACTCAGATACATCCACATTAAGTTCTTTAGAAAGAGGAATAAGTAAAGAAATATCGGGAGTCCCTCTCCCAGTTTCCCATCTAGAAATAGCCTTTTCAGTAACAAATAACCTTTGAGCCAAATCCTCTTGAGTAATTCCTAACTCTTTTCTTTTCAACCTTATAAAACTAGATATCTTGTTTAAATTCATTCATATCACCTACCAAATCAAACTAAAACTAACTAAAAATCTACCTTTCTAAAATGCCCTCTCAAAATTCATAATACTATAAAAACTAAAAAAAATCACCCTACGAATCATAGGAAAAATTCAAACCCTCTTCCTAATAAAATCAAAAACAATATCAGAAACCATCTCATGACCAGAATAATCAAAATGAACACCATCAGGAAATAATGAAATATCATCTAAAACAATAAAATCATCAAAATTATCCTTAAAATAACTAATAATCTCATCACGAACAAAATGACTCTTATCATTAAAAATAAAAGTATCACTAAAATTCGCAGGCAAAATATAAACAATACGAGGTAATTTACCACCAACAAAATACTTCTTCCTGTCATCAAAATCAGAATACTGCTCCATTACAATATCCCTATACCATAACAAATCAGAAATAATAGAAGAACTATCCCTATCATACTTAGCCTGTAAATCATTAGTACCAAGCATAATAAAAATAAAATCAACAGGAGCCTTACACCTAAAAGTCGCTAAAAAAGAATCACGACCATTCTTATAATTTTTAACATTCTCTAAAGATCCAGCTACTCTACCAGGCAAACCCTCCTGATAAACCAAATAATCACTGCCTAACTTACATTGCAAAATATTAGGCCATTGCTTATCAAAAGGAATCCTCACACCCTCAATAAAATTATCTCCCCATACATTAGAATCACCATAAATAAAAATCTTCTTCATAAAAACACCCATCTTAAAAACATTATACTATAAAAAAAATATTTTTAAAATAGCAAAAAAATCCCGTAAAACGAGATTAACCGCGAGAAAGTTCAACAACCTTTCTCCATAATAATGGCCCAACAACACCATTAACATCAAAACCATAATCACTTTGTAACTTACGTACAGACTTCTCAGTTAATTCATCAAAAATTCCATTCACCCTAACCCCAGGAATTGACTTATCACGACGACATATTTCATACAAAAACATTTGAAATCTTCTAACATCATTACCAACAGTACCACGAACTAAAAAATAATCAGGATATAAATCATTAACAAACTCTTGATACTCTAAAGGAAATGATTTCAAAATAGTCCTATAAGCATTCTTTAAAACAGTCCAATCAGTATAATCAAACTCACCTGTTACAGGTAAACCATATTTTTCTTGAAAAGCCTTTACCATAGTTACAGTATTATTATTATAAATAGAATTAGTAGGAAGTCTAGGAATATCCCTATCTAAAAACGCAATCGCATCTAAAAAATAATGAATATATTCAACCTCAATACCAGTGTCACCATACTTAAGTAAATCAGTATATAAAAAAGTTGCTTCCTCCTCACTTAAACCCTCAGAATATAAATCAGATAACTTCTTAACGCTATTATAAACATACTTAATCTTATACCACGTACCCTTATCAACAACACCAGTAATAGGTAAAGAAAAAATCTCTTGAAACTTCTTTACCGCATCCTCAGTTTCCTTATCATAAATACCTAAAGAACCACTAATATCAGGAATAGCAGGATAATTCTTGCGAATTCGTCTTAAATCACGCTGAATAGCCAAGACTGGATTCCCCGCATAACCTAACCCTACAGGGCTTCCAGGATACCCCTCTTCCACGTTCCCCACAGGAGCATCATACTTAATAGAAATATCATTACCATAATAAGTCTTCAAAATATCCAAAGCACTCTTACCTTGATTAGCAAGACTAACAGTCCCCCATTGTGAAAGCCCATCACAAGTAGTCTTTCTTCCATCACAATACCTAGTAAAATAAGGTTGAACCTGATTGCCCTTAACAACATAATTATCAAAAATATCATTAACAATATCATCAATATTTTCATAAGTAGAACGATTCAAAGTATAAGCCTGATCAAAAGTAGGACTAGAGGTAATATCAAAATTATACCCCTTACTCCTATACCATTCATTATAAACACGATTTAAAGCAAAACTAATAATCGCATAAATATTAGCTTCCAAACTAGCACGAGGCCATGTAGGATAAATTTCAGAAGCCGCAACATTAGAAATATAATCAGTAAAAGGAATAGTAATATCACGAGCAGCTTCATCTGGTTCACCCAAATGAACCGTAATACTATTAGGTATTACTGGATATCTTACAGCCATTAATCAACAACTCCATAACTAATATTTGGTGTTACATTAATATTTTGTACAACATAAATATCATCATAAACATTAACCTTATAAACCCTACTTTCACCCTCATATATAGTACTAATATCATAAGTACTAATAACAGGAGCCATCATATTATCACTACTCATTCTAGGAACAGGCAAAGAAATTCTTTCAATCACACCAGACTCATTAGTAACACCCTCAAAAAATATAACCTTATTACCACCAATATCTTTAGAAACCTGAACACTTAATCCACTTATAGGAACAGCCTGACTAGCAGCAAAAGCCCTAATCTTTAAAAAACCTAATCCAGGATTCGCATTAATAAAACTTTTATAAAGTTCACTATTTAAAAACTCTTTATCATCAATATTATAAGTCATAAAACCCCCTTAAATAATCAATGTTTGACCCACACTTAATAAATTAGACTTCAAATTATTCTTACTCTTAATACTATCAACAGAAACATTAAACTTACGAGCAATACTATATAAATTATCTCCACTCTTTACTACATAAGTATTACTAGAACCACTAGAATTATTAGGAATAACTAAAGTCTGACCAATACTTAAACTAGTACCAGGCAAATTATTCAAACGAATTATATCATTAACACTAGTACCAAATCTACGCGCAATACTATATAAATTGTCCCCACTCTTAACTACATAAGTATTAGATAGACTAGAATTATCAGAAACAGAAGCAGTAGGAATAAGCAATTGTTGACCAACACTTAAATTATTATTAGGTAAATTATTTAAACGAACAATTTCACTTACACTAGTATTATACTGTTTCGCAATATTATATAAATTATCTCCCGCTTTAACAACATAAGTAACACTAGGAACAATCTCCTCTGGAATATCAAAATCAGGTCCAAAACACTCTAATACTTCACCATCACTAACCCTTAACCTTAAAACCTGACCAACACTTAAACTATTATTAGGTAAAACATTATCACTAATAATAGTATCAACGCTAACCCCATTATTAGAAGCTATACTATACAAAGTATCACCCGGTTTAACTGTATAAGTTATATAATTAGGAGCACTCATTTCATCATAATTATAATAAGTCTCAGGAATCCTTATAACCTGACCAACACTTAAATTATTACTCTTTAAATAATTTAAATTAATAATATCATTAACAGTAGTATTATACTTACGAGCTATACTATATAAAGTGTCACCCTTTTCTACAGTATACATAAACATATTATTTGGATTAACACCACTCTTACTAGGAATCTTTAAAACAGTACCAACAGGTAAATTACTACCCTTTATTCCATTTAATTCAGCAAGTTCAGTAACTGAAACACCAAACTGATTACTTATACCATATAAAGTATCACCCTGCTTCACTGTATAAGTTTCATACATCATATCACCTCTATTAAAGAATATGATAAAAAAATATAAATATTTACAAAATATAAATAAAAAGAAACTACTTAGATTTAATCTTTATAGTTTCTTTAATTTTATAAAATTATGTTTGGCAAATTTGTTCTGCTAATTCTTATAACAACTTTGCTTACATATAAATTTATCCATTGACGCTAACACGCCAGGTAATACAAATAAAATTAATATTACTGCAGCAAATGTTCCTTGCGAAATTGTTTCACATATTTTAGCAGCAATTGCAGATGCAAATCCAGCTACAACTAATGTAACAATTATAAGTATTGAAGATGAACTAATTATTGTATGAATAGACCTATTATACGCACTGATAACAGACTCTTTTACTCCCATTGTTAATCTTGACTCTCGATAATATGAAGTATAAACAATTGCATAATCTATAGTTGCTCCCATAAGTATTGCTTGAACTATTAACAAAGATATAAAATATACTGAGCCACCTGTTATAGAAATAGCACTCATAGTTATATAAACTGCAGTTTGAATAATTAAAACTAAAACAAATGGAATTATTAAATCTTTAAATGTTATGGCAACTACAATGAATATAAATATCATTGTTAATATTGTAATTTTATTTAATTCCCCATTAAATGATTTACTCATTTCAACTGCCATTGGAGAATGTCCTACTACATATATATCATCTTTATTACCAACATCATCTTGTAACTTATTAATAAACTTATATGCATCTTCATCTTCAAATGCATATTTTGTGTTTAATACTGCTCTTGAATATTTATCAGATACTATTAATTTTTTTGATTTATCTACTGTCTTTTTAGAATTTGTTATTGTAGTTCTTTTTTCAGAACTTATAAAATCATCAAATCTTGAATCTGTTAAAATATCAGAATTTAAATAATTAACAAATTCTTCAATAGTCATCTTCCATGATTCATTATATTCCTTGTTGCTTCCATAATACATATAAACTAAATCAACAAGTGATTTATCTAAGTCATCATTCAAAACATTTAGTAATGCAAAAGATTCTGCAGATGTATATTTTGTTCCATTTAACGAATTATTCATGATCTTATTTATTGTGGTTAATTTTTCTCTTTTTTTAGTATCAAAATTTTCTGAATAATCTTTATTATTCATTACATCTTTAACAATAAAATCAACATAATTTTTAAGAGAAATTTTCTCATTAGATTTAATATATTTTGAATTATATAAACTAAATAATAAACTCATAGTATCGCTATCTATATTTAATAACGAACTTAAATTAGAAGATGAATACATAATTTGATTTAAAGTTCCATTCATCACTTCTCTAACAAGTGATAATTCATTAATTGAGGAATTAGTTAATTTACCTTTTAATAATTCATTATCTTTATTTTCTAATATTAAGTTTGCAAGTTCTAATGGAGTCATAGTTGTTGTACCATTTTGATAATCATATACTCCAAATATCTTACTTACTTCTTGTTTATCAGTTCCAGTTATATTGCTTATTTCCGAATAATTATAAGTAGTATTCGTATTATTAACTATCTTGTATGCTAAATCTAACATAGTACTAGTTGTAGATAATTTATCAGATAAAAATGGATTTGATTTATTTTCATATAGAAAGTTAATTAAATCTTTAATTGATATATTTTTTAAATTACCATTTTGATAATCATATACACCGTAAACAACACTCACAATAGTTTTATTTTGAGATAAAGCATTTGTTAGTTCATCTACGCTATATGTTGTAGTAATATTGCTCATTATATATTGTGCAGTGCCTAATTGTGATATTTGATTACTATTTAGTTCAGAAGTTATTTCAGGAGTTTGTAATAATGTATTTACAAATTGTAATGGTGTCATACTATAACTGCCAGACAAATCTCCAGTTATTGCATAATTCAATTTTACGCCAGTTTCTGCATCTATTCCAAACATTGAATATAGATTGCTATTAGGAAGTTCTGTATTATAATACGAATTTAGCGATATAATTGTTTGTAAAGATTTTATAGTATCTTCACTAAAATATGATTGGTAAGCATCTTGATTAGACATATTTAATGCAACATTAGCAAATCCATTTAATGTTAATTTAGAATTTGTATTATATCCTGTATAGTAAATATATAAAAGTGACATTGTATTATCATCTAAACTTAATCCTAAATTATTAAGTGATGTCTTCATAGATGACACATCTAACTCACTAGTAATTATTTGTTCACTACTTAATGTAGATAACATCTTTAATGAATTAATAGTACTTTCATCAAACATATCTTTATAAGCATCTTGACTAGACATATTTAATGCAACATTAGCAAATTCGTTTAATGTCATTTTGGTGTTGCTTTCTATTGTTGTTCTATAGAATAAGAATAATTGTTCTATTAAATTCTTATCTATTCCGAAAATATTAGATAGTTCACTTGAATTCATTTTTTTATTTATTTTGTTTGTATCTGTAAAATTTTGTAACTGTTTTAATTTTGAAATTGTTGTTAAATCTAAACTTGATGAATATTTTGGATCATTTGCTACATCATTAAGCATAAAATTTACAAAATCTTTAATTGTCATCTTAGTATCAGCATTCTTACTATTGTAGTAAATTAAAATATTATCTGCATCATCTTTATTCATTCCTAAAATATCTGCTATTTCTGTTGTTGTTCTATTTTCATTAATTAGAGATGATGATGTAAAGTTTTCTAATAAATCTAAATTATCTCTAGTATCCTTATTTAATGAATCACTAAAATTATCATTAGTATAAATATCTGATTTAATAAATGAAATAAATTCATTTAATGTCATTTTATTATTTGTATCTTTATTGTAATAATTGTAATAAATAAGTTTAATTAAATATTCTTCTATTTCTGTATCTTGACCTAAATCTTCAAATTTCTTGTTTAATTCATCATAGGCAAGTTTCTCATTAATTGTATTAGAATAACATAATACTTGATCTATTTTTTCATCTTTCTCTAATTCTTTACAATAAGATGAAATTATCTCTTCATACTTATTATTATAAACAATTGCTACTTGATTTGTTGCAGGAAATACTGCACCAACTTTGTCTTGCTGTGATCCTGTAAAAAGAATTCCGATATTTCCTTTAAGTAAGTATGCAGCAATAAATAGAAGAACTATTAAAGCAGATTGAATATATCTAGTTTTATATATAAAATTACCTAATTTAGTTAAATTAAACTTTGGTGATTTTTTCTTAGTCTTTTCAATCAAGTTATCAAATATTAAAAGTAATGCTGGTAAGCAGAAGAAGATACTTACTAAACTAAGTAATACGCCTTTTGCTAATACAAAACCTAAATCTCTACCAATCGTAAAACTCATAAATACAAGTGCAAGTAAGCCTACAATTGTTGTTACTGAACTACTGGAAATAGCTTTAAATGAATGATATAATGCCTCTTTCATTGCATCTATTTTGTTAGAATGAGTCTTTTTTTCTTGCTTATATCTATTAGATAGCATAATAGAATAATCCATAGAAAGAGCAAGCTGTAAAATTGCAACAATAGAATCTGTTATCGAAGATACACTATCAAACATAATATTAGTACCTTTATTAATAAATACTGCTATTCCTATTGAAATTAAATATAACCATGGTTCAACATAAGAATCACTAAGTATTATCAGTATAACCATTGCACAAGCTATTGCAGCAAAAACGATCCATATTTGTAAAATAGGCTTATTTTCATCATATATAGAACCACTCATACCAGCTGTATTAAAATTATCTTTAACATAATTATAAACATTAGAAGCTGTTTCTGAATGATCATAATCATCTACATTTAATACATATAAAGTATATTTGTCTTTATTGTATTCATCCGTATTTTCATAAAGAACTGAGCTTACACCATTAATACTTTCTAATTTTTTTAAAGTGTCCTCCTTTTCAGTATCTGATAAGCCTTTAAACATAACATTAAGTACAGAAGAATCCTGTTCTGAAAATTCCTCCTCCATAATATCCTTACCTATTTTGGTTTCAGATGTTTTAGGCAAATACTTCATAATATCTTCATTAATATTAACTTTAGTTGATAAATATAAACTAAAAACTGCTAATATAACAAATAGTATTAGAAAAACATATCTTCCTTTCACTATAAAATTTGTAATTTTTCTCATGTTTACGCCTCCATTTGTATAGTTTATTGCTAATTTTAAAATAAGTACACATCACTATGTTATTTTTTGTTGGATAACAAACAGAAGTTAATAATATATATATATAGTTATCAAACTTTTTGTTTGATAATTGCTTTCTTAAAAAGAATGATATATAATTAAATTCAGGTGATTTTATGAAAAACAAAATTGATTTAAGAATTATCAAAACAAATAAAGTTTTATTTGAAGCATTAATTACATTGATGGAACAAAAAGACTTTGAAAAAATTAAAATATCCGATATATGTGATCAAGCTTTAATTAATCGTTCAACATTTTATGCACACTACGAAGACAAATATGACCTTTTATTAGCAATGATAAATGATTTAAAAAATAATTTAGAAAACGAACTGAAGAAAAACAAAGAAGAAGATATATCAAAAAACTATTTTATGGAATTACTAAAAATATTAATTAATCATGTTGATGAAAAAAGAGAAACTTACAATTCTATACTTAAAAATGACAAAAATGGAATTGTAATAGATTTTCTAATTGATGTTAGTAATAGAGATTTAACTAGTAGATTAAAAAAAAATAATATAATATCTAATATTCCGATAGATGTTATTACAAAATTTTATATAGGAGGTATTGTAAACATAGGTATCGATTGGATTAAAAATAAAGATAAATATTCAAAAGAAGAATTATTATTATATTTTGATAAATTAATTCCTGACAAAGTTTAAATAATTATAATTACTTTTCTAAACATATATAAAAATAGGGTTAATTAAATTTCACCCTATTTTTTTTCTCTTGAACTCTTCTGAAATTATTTAATATCAATTTTCAATTATTCATATTTAATAATAATATTATTTTCTTTAGCATATTTTTTTATCATTTAATATTGTCTAATTGAATAGACATCGTCTATAATTACTACTCATTATTCCCCATAAAAATCGTATCACCTGGTTTAACCGTATAACTTATATAATTAGGCATATTCATCTCATCAGGTTTAAAATAATTTTCAGGAATTCTTATAACCTGACCAACACTTAAATTATTATTCTTCAAATAATTTAAATTAATAATATCTTGAACAGTAGTATTATACTTCCGAGCTATACTATATAAAGTATCTCCTGGTTTAACAGTATACATAAACATATTATCAGGATTAACACCACTTTTATTAGGAATCCTTAAAACAGTACCAACAGGTAAATTACTACCCTTTATCCCATTTAATTCAGCATGTTCAGTTACAGTTACACCAAACTGATTACTTATACCATATAAAGTATCACCTGGTTTAACAGTATAAGTTTCATACATCATATCACCTCTATTAAAGAATATGATAAAAAATATAAAAATTTACAAAATATAAATTAAATCAACTCATATCTTCTAGAAATAATTCTATCATCAGAACAATATTTAATTATATATTCATTATCTTGCTTACAAATAATTATTCCAATCGTCTTGTCATGATTAACCTTTTTTAGATTTTCATCTATATAATTCATATAAACTTGTATCTGACCAATATGTTCCTTCTTTAATTCAGTTACTTTTAACTCAACAACTACATAACAATTATATTCTATATTAAATAATAACAAATCAATATAATTATACCTATCACCTAATTTAATTGGATATTCATTTTTAATAAATGTAAAACCAACACCAAGTTCTTCCAAAAAAGACGGAATATCTTCAAGAATCATTTTTTGAAGAGCTTTTTCTGAAAATGAATCATAGTTGTCATTATTTTTAATAAATATAGGATCCTTGACAAAATCAACTATATTTGTGTTTCTTTGTTCTATTAATTTACGTTTTGTATCATCAGTCAATCTTTCATACTCATTAGATTTAATCTTTTCACGAAGTTTTCTAATCGATAATTTTTGTTCTTCAACTATTTTTATATAATAATTTACCTTATTAATATCATCATATGGCAACAATTCAACATAATGACTATATGACAAATTTGGCGACACTGTCGCCAGTTTTTGAGCCAATATATAAAATTTTTTCATTTTATTAAGAGATGAAGCATCATATTTAACTTTCAACTCGTCAGTTAATCTTTTTGAAATTTCTTTAATTATTCCTTCACCATAATGTTTTCCAGCTTCTAATAATAATTTACCAACATTATAATATCTTTGTAATTCATATTTATTTTTACTATAATCCTTTATACTTTTATTGATTTCATTATTTACTAATTCATTTTTTATCTCATTGTAGTAATCCATTTATTATCACCCTATAAATATAATACGACGTAAGTTTAAAAGTTCCTAAAAAAACAACTTAAAAAAGTTGTTTTACTACTTAATTATAAATCCTAAATAATTATTAGAAAATCCTTCATCTATCTCATTCCACTTCATGAAAGAGTTCTTAAATCCAACACTCTCATGAACCTTAATAGAAGAAATATTATCCTCTTCTATACCAGAAACAATCATATTAGGATTATACTTCTTTATCTCTTCAATAATTATCTTCAAAGTTTTATATCCTAAACCTTTACCTCTATAATCTTTTTTAGTAAATAAAGAAAATACTCCCCAATCATTACTAATACTATTGTAAAGATACCCATTAACCATACAAACTAATTTATCACTATCATATAGCAATACCAATAACGAATTAGATAAACTAAATATAAAATCTAAATGCCTACTAATCTCATTAAAATTCGCAAACTTATTATCATCATCCAAATAAAGATATTTAATATCATTCAAATACTTATCCCTATTTAATAAATATTCATCTTTTAAAACTATTTTAAAATTCATACTTACCAATCTCTTTTTCTTTAATAATACATTCAATAATAGAAGGAATCTCACTCCAATCAGAAGTTTGGTAACCAGAATAATTATCATCATGAGGCCCATACAAAATACCAACGCAGCCAACATCATTTGCATCATCTACATTTCTAACCTCATTATCGATCAATATATCATAATTATGTTCTTTTAAAAATTCCTTCTTAGAATAAAAGCCAAGATTTAAATAATTATAATGAAGACCATTTTCTTCAAAGAATAAAACTATTTTTTTAATTAAAGAAGCATACTTATCAATAGGACGAGCAGATAATAAATCAACTCTATAATTATTAGATAAAAGAATATCCATACTTTCCTGTACTCCAGGTTTAATATCACCAAAAGCCAATTTTTCTCTGTATTCACCCCAAAATTTAGCATTCTCCTCGTCACCCCACTTATATTCTTTAGTAGGATCAATATCAGGATTATCATTTAAAAATATACTCCAATAATGTTTAACTAGTTCTTTAGTACATAATAAAGTATCATCAATATCAACCGCAATCTTAATCTTATTATCATCATCTAATTTAAAGTGCTTTAATCTCAATAATTCACTTCTTACAAAATCAGAAGTTTCCTTTATATAATTAATTATATCATTAATGTCATAAATCAAAGATTCCTCATCATTTTCTATTGGAGAAAGTTCTGTATTAATATAATTTAAAGAACCATTTTCACCAAATAAACCACTTAAATTAAGTTCATCTATTTCACAATAAAAACCATCTAATTCATCTTGATTAAGTGGAAAAATACCTAAATCATATATTTCAGCAAGCTTCCTTTGTAACTTTAAACCATCATAATATCCAAACCAATTCTCATCACTATGAAAACTACCATCTTTTAATCTATAACCCTTAACACCATTTTCTATAACCACATATTTAGGATCAATATTCGTCTTCCAATATTGATCAACAATCAAATGAATTAAATATCCAAAATAAAATGGATTTGATAAATGATTATAGTACTTTAAATAAAACTTTTCATAATTATTAGCCTGTCCTTCTTTTACTCTAAAATCCCAAAAATGACTTAAATATTTATCCTTAACACCAGTTTCAACATTTCTCCAACTATCAGGAGAAACAGTACCAATTCTAAGCAATAACTCATTCATTTTATAATCTTTATTTATCTCTTTCGCAACTGCTTCATGTATACGTGCAGAAGGCATAATATCACTCCTTTCAAATTTAAAAATCTATAGTATCAAATGTATTATCATTATAATTCCACTTAAAAATACAGCCATTAGAAATTTTAGTATCACGATAATTCTTATCATATTCGGTTTTATCAAAAAATTCTCTGTTATTTATATAATACATAATAATTCTTAAAGCACCACCATGAGTAACAATTAAAATATCTTCATCATAATTTAGGCTATCAAAAAAATTTTTAATTCTTGTATAAACATCTAACATAGGTTCAGCATGTAATTCCAAAGGATTATTATTAAAAACAGTCCATACATCTTGTGATAATGTAATTCTTGGAATACCCTCTAAATCACCATAATTTATCTCTCTTAATCTATTATCTAAAATAATATTTAAATTAAAACACTTATTAATTATTTCAGCAGTTTCACTAGCACGTAATAAATCAGAAGAATATATTTTATCTATCTTATAATTCCTTAACAAATCAGAAACTCTTAAAGCCTGTTCCCTACCATTATCATTTAATGAAATATCAGTATGTCCCTGCGTTTTCTTTTCTAAATTCCAATCAGTTTGTCCATGTCTAACTAAATAAATCATAATGTTTCTCCCATATTTTTATCACTATATATTTTTTTCATACGATAAGAAACTACTTCAAATCCAAGTTTCTTATATAAATTATAAGCATCTTTATTTTCTACAAAAGAGCCTATTTCAATATACTTAATATCCTTTAAATCACACCATTTATAGAACTCATTTATAAGATTAGTGGCGATACCCTGCTTTCTATAATTATCCCTAACATATAGAGCGTCTATTAATCCAACATTTTCATATAAAAGTTGACCTGCTTGTTCTTTTAAAAAACCATAAATAAATCCAACGATAATATCATTATTTTTAGCACATATCAAAACATTATTCTCTTTATTATAAATTTCAGTATAATAATTATTAACTCTAAAAGTTTTCTTAACATTATCATCATACTTTCTTTCAGACATTATTAGCTCTGTTAATAAATCATCGCATATTTTAGCTTCTTCCATACTATCAACTATTTTATATTCCATTATTATCACCAACCAAACTATAAATATTCTTTAATATATCATCCTTAACTTTATCATAGTAAACAACATGTTCTATTGTTTCTTTTACTTCGTTAAATCCAATTTCTTGTTCTTCTTTGCTATCACAATCAATCATCAATGATCTCTTTATATTAAATTCTAACCATTCAAGTCTTCCGTTATTAGCATAATACATACTTTCCCAATCGATATTAATGTCTAAACTAGTATTCTTAAAATATGAATTAAAAAATGTTCTAAATAAATCAAAATTAATATTACACTTCTCATAACCAGACCAACATAATGCTAATTCATATAATTCTAAATATGGATTAGAATATCCTAAACATTCTAAATCAATAATCTTAAATTCATCATTTAACCACATTACATTTTTAGAGTCCATATCATTATGACATATTGCTTTTACATTAGGTAATTTATTAATGGCATTATTACCTTTTTTCATACTCTCATTCAATATATCTAACTTATCATAAATTATTTCATATATTGGAGAATTCTTTTCTTTTGCTAAATTAATATAGTATTCAAAATCAATATTTTTTTCTTCAAAATCATTATTTTCTTTTCTTAAATCAATATTATGGATTTTTGCTAATACTTTACCTATTTCTTCACAATGATATATTATTATTTCTCCATCTTTAAGCGATTTACCATCAAACCACTCATATATATAGAAATATTGTCCATCTATCTCTTGCATCTTCTTATCATTGAATTTCAAAGAATATACAGCACTTATATCATTATTTTTTAATATTTCTTCAAGTCTATCAGCTCTTTCAAAATTACCCATTGCTGTAGGTCTTTTCATAATATTAGGATTTAATAACTTAGCAATATATCTTCCCTTATCAGTAACAACTTTAAACATTCTATGAGTTAGTCCTCCAGTTACTTTTAAAGGTTCTTCTATTATATTTCCGAGATTAAAACAATTTATCATCTTATCGAAAAACTTATTCAAGTCCATATCTACACCTCCTATTTATGTTTCATATTATTATAACTTTCAATAATACCTTCAATTTCTTTCATAAATTTTTCATTATCTTTTATCCAAGATAAAATTGTTTCTCTATCATAATTTTCAAATATATACTTACCAAATTTATATACAATACCATATCCATCGATGTCATCAAATCTTTCATTTAAATCTTCTAATGTAAAAATATCATCACACTCATGTTGATTTTCTGGATTACCTATATTAGTTGCAATCAATTCCCAAAACCAACCTGGATTTTTAGAGTTTAAATATTGCTGACATAAATGAGTAAATTCGTGACAAGCATTATAACAAAATATTTGATCAGTATAATATTTAAAATCATCCTGTTGTTTAACTAAATCAAGTGATTGCATATTAATATTACCATCTTCCGTATTCGCAATCATCCAATTTTCATATTTCCTTTCAAGGTTTTGTCGTCTAAATGAATCCTCTAAATTCTTTTTATACTCTTTTAAATTATTATAAAGTTTTATTACAATTTTTTCATTATAAACTATACCGAAGAAATCACAAATAAAAGTAGATCTTTCATTAATAGTTTTTACTAATAAATTAATATAATCTTTATCACATTCATTATAATAAATAATAAATTTTTCATCTTCATATCTCATATTAACACTTCCTTAACCATATAAGCTAATATTTTCTACTTTTAAGAGATTCACCAGATAACATTCTAGCATCATATTTTTTCATTTCATCATTAGAACAATAACCTACATAAGCAAATGTTCCCTCTAATTTATTAGGCATAAACCCATAAATAGTCATTCTAGAATGCCCTTCAATAATTAAATATCTTTCATCATTACAAGTGATTAAAATTACTGGAGGAAAACTATTATTTTTCAAGTATTCTACACCATCTAAAAATGGTTTATTAGAAACTTCATATATTTCCTTACCAGATTTAATTACTTTTACTGCTTCCGAAGGTTTTGAAGTATTATTAGATAACTCATTCCAATAATCATAATCAATATAATAAATGTTATCTATATCACTAGAATTTAACCTCATTAAATTCCATTCATCTATTTTAGGAAAATTTTCAAATAGTTCTTCATCTGGATAACCTCTATAAATTTTCATTATTTTTAATCTTAACTTGTTTTCATTATCATCATTTAAATTACCGTTTAATATTACATTTTCATCTAAATCTAATTTTTTTAAGGCATCATTTAAATCTTTATTAAATCTATTAGAATCAAGTTCTCCTTTTAAAAACTCTAATATCATTTCATTTTCATTAGATTTTCTTAATCTTTCCATACTATCTCTCCATTCTAAAGTCTTTTATATACAAAAAGGCCCTCTAATAATAGAGAGCCAATCAAAAAAACTTAACCAAATAATTATATAGTTAAAGAAAGTGTGACTAACCCACTATTATTATTACATACCAATTTTTCATTATTAACTATAATCATGTTAATCACACTCCTTTCCAATTGATTACATTTTATAATAATAACTAATTTTTGTCAATAACAAAATTTTTAAACAAATTATTTGACATATTAAAATAATTATAATAAAATATAACCACTAAAAAATATAAAGGAGGATAAAATGTTAGAAACTATTTTAAAAGATGAAGAAATAAAAGCCATCATAAACAATGTAAATAACGTAATAATTATTAATAACTGTGGATGTCATGGTATGGGACATATAACAAGAGTTATGAACTACGTAGAAACAATACTAACTGGCATAAACTGTGATGAACATACAATAGAACTTGGTAAAATAGCAGCATATCTACATGATATAGGAGCAATCATGGGAAAACAAGGGCACGCTGAAAGAAGTGCTCTATTTGTAAATAACTACTTAACAAAATTAAATATAGATGAAGAAGACAAAGAATTAATAGTAAACGCAATTAAAAATCACTCAAAAGGATCAGAAACAAAAATAGGAGCTGCTCTTACATTTGCAGATAAAATAGACATGCAAAAATCTAGAATGATGAGGTTTATTGAAGGTAACTATTTTCATGATAATATAAAACACATGTTAGATATTAAACTTACAGTAGATGAAAACAATATCATAGTAAACATTATTACAGATGGCATGTTTGATTATAATTCCTTAAAAGACTACTCAAAAATGATAATTAAACCTATAGAAATGTCAAAATGCTTAAATAGAAATTGTATATTCCAAATAGATAATAAAGAAATAAATTTATATAGTATAGTAACAAAAAATAGTAAACAATTATAGTTTACTTTTTTTATATTATTGTAAAAATTATACCAAGTATTATTAGTAATGACCAAAGTACTTTCTTAACTATATTTTTTTCATTATATAATAACTTTCCAAGAATTATAGTTTCAATAGTTGAAAATTGCTTTATTACTGTCATAACAGATACTTGACTCTCGGGTATTCCATTAGCTATAAATAAAACCTTATCCCCTATTATTAAAGTAAAAGCCATAATAGGAATCCAATAATTTTTTCTTACCTTTTTAAAATTTATATCTTGTTTTCTAATTAATATTATCACCCAGTATATAAGTGTTATAAATAATATATACCAAAACTGTAATTGCGAATTAGTAAGATGTTGTGATAAAGATTTATCCAAAATTGCTGATATAGAATTTAAAAAACAAGAAATTAATAACATTATTTCATACTTAAAAGAACTAACTTTCTTCTCATCTTTTGATACACTATTCACCATATACAATCCGAAAATAACAATAACAATTCCAATCATTATTGATGGAGTTAATTTTTCTTTTAGTATTATTACACTTAATAAAACCGAAAAAATAACCCTAGACAAATGTATTATTCCATATTTACTTAAAGATATATTCTTCACCGCATAAAGATTTAATAATAATGCACCAACTATTACTGATGACTTAATAAATACCAAAAACAAATAAAATGTTTGAATATCAAATACATTTTTACTTATAAAAAATGTAAGCATTAAAGAAATCAAAGAAAATACACCTAATATTTCTAAAACACTACTATATTCCCTTGCTTTTTTATTCGACGTTTGAAATATTCCAGCAAATACCGCATGTATAAATGTAAATAAAACCCAATTGTTCATACCTTTTTCCTACCTTACATAATAATTATAACAGAAAAAAAGATAAAATTATATTTTTTATCTCTCATTATTTTATATTATTTAATATTTCCATAACTTCATCATAAATTTCATATCCATTAGTAGCAGTTCCACTACTATTATAAGGAGATACAAAATCATTAATTTCACTTAATACTAAATCAATATTATCCTTATTTACTCTATCTTCAATAATCTTTAAACAAGTATTCCTATAACCTCTAATCGCACATCCAGCCAAAGACTTATAATAACTTTTTTCTGGTAAATCAGATTTTAAATAAAAATTCATTGCTAATTCATCAGTCATTACACGAGGATTAGTTAATATTATCTTATTACTTCTAAAAACGCCATGTGGAGCAGACTCACTAGGACAGTCAATAACTTCTGCATCATCAGGAACTATAACATCATATAAAGTATCCCCACGAACTAACCATCTTAATATTTTATCTTCAGTACTAAAATTAAAACCACCCATTTCTTTAGGATCAAAAGAATTAGGATTCCAATTATCGGCTACATTAACACAATCAATCTTATAATCAAAATTAACACCCTTATTACCAAACATTACTTTCAAATATTTATTCATAAATTACCTTCTAACTTTAACAAATAAGAAATATGGACATTCATATTGATTAATATATTTAGGATTCTTAGAAATCATTTCATCATTAGGTTTGCACTCATTAACCTCTTCTATAACAAAACCACTTTTAATCAAACTATTAATAATAGTAGAAAAATTTCTATAATACTTATTAACATCACAACCATTCCAGTGATGAACACGTAAACCCTCTCTATTATAATCAGAAACTAAAGTATACCTCTTATTACCAATATTAATATGATTACTTTCTAAGCTACCATCAAAATCAATACAATCAGATATAGGATGTTCCTGAGAAAAAACTAAATACCCACCATCATTTAACAAATTATATATATCAGACAATAACTTATCAAAATCACTAACATAATGAAACGCTAAAGAAGAAACAACCAAATCAAACTTTTTATCAATCAAAGAAATATCTTCCATAGCCATAACTTTATAATCAATACCATCAACCTTATTATCTCTATTAGCAATTTCAATCATATGACTAGAAATATCTGTTCCTAATACATAACTAGCACCATTATTTTTAAAATACAAATCATTTTCACCATAACCACAACCCAAATCCAAAATACTTTTATCTTTTAAATCAGGTAATAAACTTCTAAAAATAGGAATCTCAATAACATCATTCGCACTAGTACCCTTATTTTCATTTCTCATTTTGTCATATTCTTCACTAAAAATCTCATTATCATAAATATTTTGCTTCATAATACCTCCATATTAACACTTACTATTTTCATTAATCCAATTAATAATTTCTTTACTACCATTTATCTCATAATATGAAATCTCAGGCAATTCATAATTATGAATACCTTTTATAATAGATTCAATCTTATCATATAAAGAAATAACTGTTCGAACCTGTAAACAATATTCCTTAGAACTATTAATCTCATTATTCCACCAATAAGTAGAATCAACACTAGATACCTGGCATCCAGCAACCAAATGTCCTTCCAATAACTCTTTTTGAATATTTTTTATAACTTCTAAATCATTAGAATAAGTAGAAATAACTATACACTTTTCCATATATACCTCCTATATATCAATACCATTACTTCTCATATCTTCATATAGTAAATCAACATTATTATTAAAAACAAAACCTTTTATATTATGTTTTTTAGCCTCTTCAATATTAACTAATCTATCATCGACAAAATAACACTCAGAAGGATTCAAACTAAACTTATCAATTAATATATCAAACAAAATACCATCTTTTTTCAAAGTATGATAATCACAAGACATAACCCAGCCATCAATATCCTTAAATAATTCATTACTTTTATAAAAATCATACGCATCAAAATTATTATCAGATAAAACATACAAATTATAATTCTTAGACTTTAAAACACCCAATAAATTTATTAAATCCATATTAAAATCACGATATAAAAAATAATTAACCAATCTATCTTTATATAAATCAGTAGAAAATTTAAACCCATTATATTTTTCTAATAATCTTTTCTCACCTAAATCTAAATCATCCCAATTATCAAAAAATACCTTTAATTCATTATAAACATCATTATCAATATCAATATTATTTAATACAGAAATAGGTTTATCTTTTAAAATAACTCCACCCAAATCAAATATTATATTCTTCATATAATCACCAACTATAATTAATTATATCAAAAAAATAGATAAAACAATATAGTCTTATTTACTTAAAGCATATAATATTATAAAAATTACTAATGTGATACTATTTATAATATAAATTTCTCCAATATTAATTAATATGATGATATAAATAAAGAACCACTAAATATTATTTCTAAGATTTCATTGTTATCCTCCATATTATAATATCCACCAATTATAAATCAGCTAAATCAAATTCAAATTCAATTTTTCCTGAATATATATTATCATTTTGAATACCTTCTTCTGAAAAAAAAGATATATTTACAATGTATTTACTTTGTAGCCATCTACATATTTTAATATCATATGTAAAATTGGTCATAGGGTTAATATATTGAATTCCATTAACATTTAAAAATGTCTCTCCTGGCAATATATACTTATTAAAATCTATTTCTTTTGATTGAACCAATTCACTTAATTCTTCTTTTCCACAATTCAAAGAAAAAGAAAAAATGTATTCTTCATCATTTATTGTACCTTCAATATCAAATGAAATATACGTGTTATTATTTATTATTTTTACTTTTTCATTTTCCAGTTTTTCTAGTTTGGCTATTTTAAACATATTTGCACCTCTTTAATATTTAATACTCATTTCATATAATTACCTATTAAAAATAATATAACAAAAAAATAGATAACGCAACATAGTCTTATCTATTTAAAAATTATTTTTTAGAAATTAATATATTAAAATTATCACCAGCAAAATGTTCAACATCACTAAAGCCAGATTTCTTTAAAATGTCAATTTCATGAGGTATTGTTAAAGGAGTATCGTAATGACTATCTATGCCCTTAACTAAATTTTTATAATCTTCAAAACCTTTTCTTTCATCAGAATCATCAATCGCAAAGTAATCCTCAATAACAAATACACCATGTTCCTTTAAACAATCATATACCTTTTTATATAAAACCTCTTTATCACTAGGCTCAAAATGATGTAATGCCTGAGTAGAAATAACCGCATCAATATCATTACCAAATTCATATTCAAAAAAACTTTTATTAATAATAGTAATATTATCACTAATATGTCTCTCATAAAGTTTCTTTAACATACCATCAGAAATATCAATTGCTGTTATCTTAACATTAGGATAAACCTTATAAAGTTTTATCAACTGTAATCCAGTTCCAGATCCTAAATCAATAACCTTCTCAATATCTTTAGGTAAAAAATCAACAATTTTTTCTTTAGCTTTAATCATCTTTGAATGCTTTTCGTCATAATCAATATCAACAACTTTATTAAAAAAATCCTTCATTTCATTACTTCTTTTAACTAAATTCATACAATCACCCCCTTAATTTCCAACAATTACCTTACCATCTAAATTACATATATAACAATCAGGTAATTTAGACTTAATATAATCTAAAGATTCCTTATCATTTTCAATCTTCCTACCAACAAAAACACCTTCAACAAGTGATATTGGCAAACCAAACATAATAGCTGATTCCCTATCTGTAGTAGATGCATTTCTATTTAATCTATCACTATTAATAAACTTATCTTTATATCTATAATCTAAAAATGGAGTTAATACATCTTCACCAAAGTCTAAATTCCAAACATCATTATAAGATAATTTTTTCGCATAATCTGAATCCATATTTAATATAAAAGCAATTTGCCTTTTATCAGATACTAAACTAGGAATGAAAGAAACCTCTTTAGTCTTATCACCCCAGTAAGTCCAAACATTATCATCATTATTTAATCTTTCAGTAAATTCATCAAATTTATGATATGGTATTAATTCACTTTTTAATGCAGCTTCTGGTCCTCTACCTATTGAATATGTAACAGTAAAACCACTATATAGATTTATATAATCTCTTAATAAAACATCTTCTTTTATATTCCACATACCAACACTATTACATATTTTATTTGCCCTAGGTTCAGAAATAAAATCAGTGCTAATAAATCCATTTTCTAAAGTGAAATCAAAATTATCAAGTCCCCCAAAAATACCATGTATAAATGCTCCTTTAGATAATTTAACTTCATCACCTATCCCATATTTATTCTTAATAATATCATTGTTTTCTTTATGAAATAATTCAACTTGTTCAAGTAATAAATCTCTTGATGCACCACTAAATCTATTATTTATATCCTTAACATACTTTTCTTTATTAGATAAATTTCCCATTTTATATCACATCCTTTAATTTAATAATAATATCTTTAATTAATTTTTTAATTTCATTCTCTGTAACACTTATACTATTACAAGCAATCTGACAAGATAAACCATGAGTAAAAAATCTAACATCTCTATATAAACATTCAGCCTTCTTATAAGATAAACCATATTGTTTAGGAATAGATTCTATTGACTCAATATTCCAACTAGACTTTAAAACCTCATCAATAGTTCTAGTACCAGCTAATTCAGTCATAAAAAGTGCTTTAAATATTTTAGGTTCCTTATAAGCAAATAAAGCATAAGCATAACTAATAGTATATAAATAATCTTCTTTATCCACAATCTTATAGATAAAATCATCATAATAATCATGTAAATACTTCTTTATACTCTTCTTTAATCCTTCCATATTAATAAAATTCTTAAATAATGGTTGAGTTGAACAACCTATATACTTACACAAATCTCTCGCGTTCATTGCATCTACTCCATAATTCTTAATAAAATCAGAAGTTTTTTCTAAAATATATTCTCTATCATAAGATACCTTTCTTGCCATAAAATCCCTCCTTCACGTTAATTAAATAACATTTGTTATTTATTATAACAAAAATAAAACAAATGTCAATAATAAAATAACATTTGTTATTAAATTTATTTATTCTTCACATTATCTAAAGAATATACCAATTCATTTTCTAATACTATATTACCGTTTTCATCTTTGCTTAAAACACCACAATTAATACTATCTACATAAGCATCAAATGATATATTAGAAAAGCATTTTGCTTCTTCCATAATACTATTAATACAATCAACTGAACTATTTTTTGCAATAGTTATATGAGGATTATATTCACCTTTTAATTTAGCACTACCCCCTAACCTTTTATATAATTTTTCACTTAAATTCTTCAAGTTATCACTAGCATCATAAACCTTTAAAAACAAAAAATTATTTTTTTCTTCATAACTAACTTCAATACCTGCTAAACCTATTTTAAAACTATTAATATTCAAAAAAGCATCCTTATATATTTCTTGAATTGTACTTGTTTCAATTTCACTTTCAAAAGGGAAAACAAGACAAATATGAGGATTTACAAACTTACTATCAGGATTATACTTAGAAAAAAAATTATATATAACATCACAATTTTCTATTATAGGTTCAACATAAATAACTCTTTTCATATAAATCACCTACAAACATTATACAAAAAAATTAAAAAAAATACCATCATTTGATGGTACCATAGTCAAACAAATATCCCCAGACAGTATCTATATCATAAATTTTATTTATGATACAATATCTTAAAATTAAGTCATAATTATTTGTAGTACTTAGGGAATACCCTGCACTTTCAAGTAATTTAGAAGTATCATCAAGATTCAATCTCAAAGACACACATAATTTTAAAATATTTTCCTTACATAAAACATAATTTTCATTACATCTTACTTTAGAAAACAATCTGCGATCAATACCTGCTTTCCTATAAACATCAGAATCCTTCAAACCACTTCTATCAATAAATGAAAAAAGCAATTCTCTAAAACTCTTAGTTTTATTTTGACTTAGAAACTTATTTAAACTTTCGTTCATGATTATACACCTCCGATATATGGTATAAAATTAATCACAAATAAAAATTTCTAAGTCACAAATAATATAACACAATAAAATAAAAATGTCTACTGATAATCTTTGATAAATAAATTAAGGTGTTCCTCACACTAATTATATATAAACGAATATATTCAGTCACTGGCAAGTAAAAGTCCTGATAGGTTGCGACCCTATTTCCCCTTTTACCTAAAGAAAACTTCTAAAACCACACTAGATTAGTACTAGCACCCCAGGCACGCATTAGAAATAAACTATTTTCCAAAACCGCTTTGTGCCCAAGGACAGAATCAAATCTTATAGTCTATCACTAGACATCAACGGCCAAGTACCTTATGGTATATCAGTCATGTCTCTATTCACCACAAATAGTAACTGTATCTGTCCTACTCCTCCACTTTGTTTTCACTCATGGCCTTTCAGAGATTGGTACCGATTCTCTTCCTACCTTTACTCTCATACATATAACTACTACTATCTTTTTAGCTACAACGTAACTCCCAAAACTATTATCACTAATAGTCTAAACTCAATCCATAGAAAATTCACACTCTCTACTAATAAGAATAAGATAATATCTATGCTACTGTGCAAGTAGTTTTTCACATAGTTCTTAATTTATTTATCAAAGATCATCAGCACTTCTCAGTTGCTAAAATAATTATATCAAAACAAAATAATCAAAGGTCACTTCAAAAGAGACAAAGAAATTTTTATTAAACAATCTAAAATAATTAAACCCTATTTATAACCCTTTCAACCTTCCCAACCAATTCATCTTTATACTCATAATTCAATAAATTACTACTAGTAATAACACTCTCACCAAGTTCATCCTCTAAATCTTTTCTCGCATTACCAGCAATTTTTCCTCCACGTTTAGCAACATCTATATTCTCATCTAAACCAATAGGATTTCTCTTTTTAGCAATTTCTCTAGTCGCAAGCTCACCTAAATCTGCAAGTGCTACTTCAACATCACTCATATTGTCTCTCAAAGATTCTTTTCTCAAACCCTTAAATGATTTATACTGTTGTGCAGTCATTCCAGACCAGCCTTTATAAATCTCATTAGTCAATATTGCATATTCCATTCCTTCAGTTATTCCGCCATCCTTCCATATATCAGTAAGTTGTTTCCTATCTTGAATGCCTTTAAGTCTTTTAGCTATCCATTTTTCGTCATAACCTTTAGTTCTATATAAATCTATCGTTCTTTGTGCTGCCAGTGACGGATCAAATGTTTCATCTATTCTTTCACTACCTAATTTTGCTAACCATTGTTTAATTGGTTCTGCATTCTTTGAAGGTATTGACTCAATAATTCTAAACATTCCTTCAATATCAACAACATCAGTACTATAATATTTTCCATCAATAGCTTTCAATTTCAGTTGGTTACAATTTGTAACCGACTGATTTCCTTCTTGTTTCAGTCTATGTTTTAATACTTTCCAATAATTTCTAGGATTATTACTTTCTGATAAAACCCCAACCAAATCAACAACACTTATAAAGTATTTTTCTTGTTCTTCATCCCAAACAGTTCTTATTGTTTCATTATTAAATATCTTATTTATTAAATGCATTTTATCTTGATTCATATGTATCCTCCTTATTAAAACCAAATTTAACATATAACTCATTAATTCTTTTTTCATTATAAGATGCTTTTTCTTCTAATTCACGTACTTTAGTTTCCCAAAAAATCAGTTCATCACCTTCCTCATAAATCATATCCTCAACATTAATCATTTCTTTTTCCATTATTTCATTCATACTATCCCTCCTAAAAAATAACAAAAAAAGAGTATACTCCTCCTTAGAAAAGTATACCCGCATCATGTCTATTCATCTCTTGCCTAAATAAATAAACGTTATCGATCAAATTGTCATATTAACACCCGGCAAGTTAATTAATACAACTAAATTATAACAAAACTATTACTTAATTTCAAGTTAATTCATAAAAATAATTAAATTTTCTTAACTTTCATATAAATCTCATCAACATCTACTCCATTAGACTTCTTAACGTTCTTAACAACATCGTACTCTATAAATCCAACATTCTTATAACAATGAATCGCCCTTTCATTATGAGAAAAAACTTTCAAAATTATCTCATCTAATCCAAAATCATTAAAGCCATATTCAATTACTCTCTTAAGAATTTCAGTTCCATAATGCTTATCTTGAAAACTAGGAGTAATACAAATGCCTATTTCAGAAATCCCATCATACATATCCTTAAACTCAACTGTTCCAATAAACTTATCAATTTCTCTATCAACAACAGTATAAACTAAATCATTATTATCAAGTTTTGTTTTAACCCACTTAACCTCATCATCATAACTAATGCTAATAGGTTTAGGAAAAATAAAATCTTGGATACTAGAATCATTAACCATAACTAAATAATCATTAATATACTTAATATCAACATTAACAAAATCCAACCTATCAGATTTAAAAAATACCATATAAATCACCCTTTCAAACTAATCCAATACCTGCATATTTCTTCATCCTTATCATAATAAATATTTTCTAAAACTCCACCATTATTAATAATAACTTTAGAACTACCAATATTACTGGCTCTACAAGTAACTAAAACCCTATCAAGACCATACTTCAAAGCCTCGTCCATTGCGCACCTCAAAACTTTAGTACCATACCCCATATTCCTCTTACTAGGTCTAATAAAATAACCAATATTACCACCATGATTAATAAGACATCCAACTAACTCCAATCTAAGAGAAAATACACCAAGCAAACATCCATCATCAAACACACCATAAGTAATCTGAGGAGAAATAGAATCAAGACCCTTAACCTTACCACGATAAGCACTTTGCCAACATTTAACCTTAATATCCGCAGCACTAACAATATCATCTTTTCTAACATCTCTTATTATTACATCCATATTATACCTCCTTTCATAAAATGATTCTATATAAAAAAATGAAAAAAAATACAGAATCACATATAAGTGACTCCGTATTAAATACGTGTAAGTATAAACCCGAGATAGCTCAATAATAATATCTTATATCTCCTCACTTGTTATAAATTATACACGAATTTTTAAATTTGTCAAATTATTATTTACATAACATTTTCATCCAATATTATCCCATTAACCCTATTAATCAAATCATCAACAAAAAAATCTTCACATATTTTATAAATAAAAGTATATTTTTTACCAATATCTTTAAATGACATGCCACTACTATATACAGTTTTTTTATCTAAAATAATATATCTATCATGAAAATCATTATTATTAATAAATCGTATATTGGAATATTGACTACTATATTTCTTAATTAAAACTGAATCTAAATTTTTAGATATAACAATTATATTTTTATCTATTTCCCTTAATATATCAAATAATTCTTTATTTGCATAATTATCAATTATAATAATACTATTCATCGCCTCATTTAATATATCTATAAGAACAGAGTATGCATCATAAATCTTACCCTCATAAATTATAGAATTTAAACTTTGTTCAGTAAAACAATATGGCGGGCGACGTAATCCCATCTTATCAGAATTGGAGGTCACAAAATGTGACTTCCATTCTCTAAACTCTTCATCAGTCATCTGAAACATATACCTTTCAGGAAATCTTTCAATATTTCTCCTAACCTGTTGCATTAATTGTTTAGTTTCAACACCATATATTTTTGCTAAATCTCTATCAACTATTACATGTATTTTTCGAATTTCATGTATTTTATCCTCAACATTAATTTCTTTTTCCATTATTTCATTCATACTATCCCTCCTAAAAAATAACAAAAAAAGAGTATACTCCTCCTTAGAAAAGTATACCCGCATCATGTTTATTTATCTCTTGCCTAAATAAATAAACGTTATCGATCCAATTGTCATATTAACACCTGACAAGTTAATTAATACAAATAAATTATAACAAAACTATAATTCAATTTCAAGTATATTAATAAACCTTTAAAAAAATCAAATAACACCCACACTAATTAAAATCAAATATAAAACAATTAACAAAGAAAACAATATAAATAAAAAACTATTAACCTTTCCATTACTATCACATATCCCAAAACATAACCTATACTTAGAAGGATAAAATAAAGCTACACCCTTCCTATTAAACAAATCCAAAACAATATGACTTAAATGAGAAACAAAATAAGGAAAAATAACATTCATACCAAAACCATAAGACAAAATAGAACTATAAATGATTAATCCCAATATAGAATGAGTAAAAGATCTATGACTTGACTTACTACCTAAATAAGCCATAACAATAAATAAACAAATACTAACCAAATAATTAATATAATTACACTCTTTAATTTTACAATACAAATCTATATCAAAAAAATACTTAATAAAAAGGCTCATTAAAACAATAGTAACTAAAGAAGTCATCAACCTATCAAACAACTTATCACTAGTAGAATCCTTCAAATCAACATCTGGAACCAAACCACCTATAGTAGCGCTACCACAAGTAATAAGTAACTCAGGAATACTTCTAGGTATAATAAGACATAAAGATACAAAATTCGCACACATAACATGAGTCTTCTTCTCCATATTATCACCTTATTAATTATAGCATAATAAAAAGTGAAATAAAACACTTCACTTAGAATCAATAATTATAGTAGTTGGTCCATCATTAACCAAACTAACCTTCATATCAGCCCCAAAAACACCCTTCTTAGTAGGAACAAAACTATTTAATTTATCACAAAACAAATCATACAACTTAATAGAATCACTACCATTCATGGCCTTAATGTAACTAGGTCTATTACCACGAGAGCAATCCCCATACAAAGTAAACTGACTTACACATAAAATAGACCCAGCCACATCTAAAACACTTAAATTCATAACACCATTACTATCCTCAAAAATCCTTAAATTAACAACCTTCTTAACTAAATAATCAACATCACTTAAAGTATCACCATCAGTAAAACCAACAAGAACCATTAAGCCCTTATCAATACTAGAAACAACATTTCCATTAACACTAACACTACTTTCTAAACACTTCTGAACAACAACTCTCACGCCTATAACCTCCTATTACGTGTATCATCATCATCAACACGTTGAACATAACTTATATCCTTATCATCCTTAGAAAACAATGAAACACGATTAGAATTATCAATATCATACTTCTTAGTTCTAACCAAAATAATTCCAAGTCCTGTATTTTTAGCGCTCAAAACATCATTATTGCTAATCTCATCATAACAATAAATCGCAAAAGGTTCAGGTTGCTCCAACATACTATTAAACTCATCATCCTTTTTATTTGGCTGAGCAACAACTAATTCATCATAAGAACTAGAATCCCCAACCAACTTATCAGTCGTATATAATCTATTAATTCTATCAGTACCATTAGAATCATAAGGCAAATTATTTTTATCCCTATAATACTTAGAAAAAGAATCAACCTCAAAAACATGAACTAACTGATTAACAGGAACATGATCATAAACTAAATTATAATACAAATTAGTATCCAAAAAAGTACTTAACTTATTACTTCCATCAATAGAAAAAGAAGAACCATCAATATATGCATACAAATCAGAAGAAGATAATAACGAATCCTTTCTCTTTTCAATAGCTTTAACCAAAACATAAAAATCATTACCATTCATCTCATAAACAGGAACACCATACATATCAGACAAAGCTAAATTCTTATACTTATTAATATTACTCTTGTTTAAAATAGAATCATTAAACAACTTAACCCTCTTATCACGAGCTAACTTATAATCATCATAAAACTTAGAAATCATATCATGATCTTTCAAACTTTCAAGTAAACCCTTCTTATCAGAAACACTCATATCATCCAAAGACAAAATAGAAGAATAAATTTTCCTATCATTCTCACTTAAAATATTAACAGAATTAGAAAAATCAAGTAACTCATTAATATCTAAAAACACATTATATGCACTATCATGAAATAAATAATCAACAACAACCTCACTAGTAATATAATTTAAACTTTTTTTCAAATTATCAAAAACTTCATCATGAGTAAAAAAACCAGACAAACAAGAATCATAACCACCAAAACAATTTAAATACTTATTCAAAGCCTCATAAACACTAACACCATTATTAATCTCATTAATCATTTTATTATAAATAATAGAACAATTATCTAAAAAATAATCATAAAACTTTCTTCTCAAAAACTCAATATAATCAACATCATTATTCTTTCCTAAACAATTAATAAGATGTCTATACTTCTTAACATTATAAATAGTAGAAATCTTATCAATAATCCTTCCACTTAATAATCTAACGGGAATATACATATCTTTACTAAAAATACTTAATAACTCATCATAACTATAATTATCTAAAGAAGAAATATTCTCAACAATTATTTTAGAACACTCTAACTTACTACCAACTAATAACTCATAATAAAAAGAAGACATATCACAATTATTAATAACATAAACCTGACTCTTTTCATTTAACTTATTAAAAGAACTAATAACCCTATCAATATTATTATTAATACAATAATTAATAAACTTTAAAGCCTGCTCACCATTAAGATAATAATAATAGTCATTAAGTTCAACAAGTAAAGACAAAAAAACCTCATTATCAAATAACTTAGAAATATCCTTACCACAACTTATAATGCCATTAACCTTACTCAAATAATCACGACTATTCTTAAGAATATTAATTCCCTCATCATCCAATAAATTATAAATCATCTCATCAGAAACACTACGATCTTGACAAAACCAAGTAATTTCATGTCTACTTTCATTATTAATGATATCATTCTTAACACTAATATCCTTGAAAATAATAGGATTTACAATTCCCTCATATAAATACTTTTTATAATCCATATCATCACCATAAATAAAGTATATCAAAAAAAGAACAATATTACAATTGTTCCAAACTAACACCAGGATAATAATGAAATAAAATATCACTAAAACTATATCCAGCCTTACCCATACCATTCGCACCATACTGACTCATTCCGACACCATGCCCATATCCACGAGTAGTAAAAACAACACCACCATCAGTTTTTAAAATATCAAAATCAGCACTTCTAAGACCTAACTTATTTCTAAAATCAACACCACTAAAATAATTACCATCAACACTAATGCCACTAACCCGTCCACTACCAGTTAAACCCAAAATATTAAAAACACTATCAACACTAACATCAATACCTAACTTACTAGATAACTCATCATAACTAAAAGATTTACTCATAGAAAAACTAGGATTACTATTATCAAAAGAACTATCAACGCTTATTAAATAAGGATAATAATTACCCCAAACATTCAAAGAATCCTCAGTATATCCATTACTAGTAGAATGATAAACAGCCTCAATATAATTACCATTATAAGTTAAATACATACCCTTAGTACTCATAACAGCATCCCTTATTCTATTATAATAAGAACTATAATTAGCGCCCCACAAATTATATAACTCCCCATCACTCTTATAACTTTGAGAACTCTCATTATCACTTAAAACCCGTCCAACACTATTAGCCTTCAAAGCATACGTCCTCGCAATAACAGCCTGAGCCTTCAAAGCCTCACTACTAAATAAAGCAGGCATCTCAGCACTAACAACACCAATAACATAATCCTCCAATTCCAAACTAATAACATCCCCACTACTCCTTCTAACACTAACATAAATATTATTATCAACAATAGGTTCATTTAAAACAGGTTCATTTACAATAGGTTCAGAAACAGTAGAACTAACAACAGGTTCAGAAATAGATTCATTATTAATAACATCAGAAGAATTAGAAGAAACATCGGTAGCTACAATATCAGGTTTATTATCTACAACAATAGAAGGACTATCAGTATTAACTACCACTTCCTTACTAGAACTATTAACATTATCATTAAAAGAAATATCTTCTTTTGTCTTACCAATATCACCATTAGATTTTAAATCATTAACCTTTTCTTCAATAGAAACATTATTATTCATAGACATCTGAGAAAAACTAGGACTACTCAAATTAATACTACCAAATAAAATACCACCCGCAACCAAGGCAATAGTCGCACCCTTAAAAACAATATTATGGTCCCTAATAAAATTTCTAACAACATCATGAATCTTTTCCCTCTTAGCCATAAAATCAAAACTAGAAAACTCATAATTAAAATCAAAAAACAAATACATTACATCTTGCCCATTAACTTTTCTAATAGTATAACCATTAATCACATAAATCACCATTACTATTTTTTACCAAAAATAATGATATATACAAAAAAAGTATTCAAAAAGAATACTTATCCCATTACCTGACCACCATTATTATGAATTACCTGGCCAGTCATATAACTAGAATCTTCACTTGCTAAAAACACAAAAGTAGAAGCAAGCTCATAAGGCATCGCACCACGAGCCATCGCACTATCTGCACCCAAAGACGGAATCTTCTCTGCTACCCAACAAGCAGGTTGCAAAGGAGTCCAAAAAAATCCAGGAGCAATCGCATTAACACGAATATTCTTTAAAGCTAAATTACGAGCCAAAGCACGAGTAAAACCAACAATCGCGCCCTTAGTACTAACATAATCAATTAACTGTGGATCACCATAAAAAGTAGTAACACTAGATAAATTAATAATAGATGCTCCACTCTTTAAATAAGGTAAAACCTCACGCGTTAAATAAAACATACCATAAACATTAACCTTAAACGTCCAATCTAACTGTTCATCACTGATACACTCTAAACTATCCTGTTGATACTGAACCCCCGCATTATTAACCAAAATATCAATTTGCCCATACCTACTTATAGTCTCATCAACAACAAACTTACAAAAACCATGATCAGTAATGTCACCTCGAATCAAAAAACACTCTCCACCTAAAGACTCAATATAATCCTTAGTATCAAAAGCATCTTTATCCTCATCATAATAAACAATAACTACTTTCGCACCTTCCTTAACATAAGCTATACTACAAGCACGACCTAACCCACTATCACCACCAGTAATAATCGCAACCTTACCCTTCAACTTACCACTACCCTTATAATTAGGATTATCAAAAATAGGAAGTGGATCCATTAAATACTCCATACCAGGTTGATCATCCTGAGATTGTTCTGGCGCTAAAATATTATAAACAGTACTCTTTATACCAGCAGGCCCATCATACTTATAATAATCATTACCAAAATTATAATCATAATCCATATTATTCACCCAAAATAATATATGAAAAAAACAAAAAAAAGGTTAATAAACCTTACTTTTTAATGGTTCTATAATATTTAGTGGGTGTAAATAAATTACTCACTATTTTTGTGAATAAAAAAAGTGACATGATAACCAAATCTTTGATAAAATGTATTTAACCCTAAAACATTAGAAAGAAGGTT
>Ga0129307_1000535_pt1 | contig 57615 bp, 60 predicted proteins | sample P1105metagenome_FD_94437 | JGI IMG/M metagenome (GOLD analysis project Ga0129307, IMG submission 94437) | Capybara group fecal microbial communities from Wisconsin, USA - P1105 metagenome | ecosystem: Host-associated > Mammals > Digestive system > Large intestine > Fecal | place: USA: Wisconsin... | reverse complement strand
GATTACAAGTCAGTTGCTCTACCAATTGAGCTATTTCGGCACACATGGTGGACTCTACAGGACTCGAACCTGTGACCCCCTGCTTGTAAGGCAGGTGCTCTAACCAACTGAGCTAAGAATCCATAAACATTGACGTAATAAAATATATCATTAATATTATCTTTTGTCAATGTAATTTAAAGATTTTTTCATTTTATTTACTATTTTCTATCGTTTTTTTAGCTTCATCTATCCATTCAGGAAGTTTATCCTTCAACAAATCAAATCCTTCTCCTACCTCTTTTAGATTATTGTATGTCTTAGAACTACTTGTATTTAAGTTTTTCATACTTAAACTAAGATGCTTATTTTTTTCATCAATACCTATTATTCTAGCCTTAAATGTTGACAAGTTTTTAAAGTAGGATTTTATATTTCTAATATAGTCTCCATTTATTTCTGATATATGTATTAAACCTGTATAATCTGAATCTGTCTTTACAAACACTCCATATTCTTTGATAGATGTAACCGTTACAATAATAACATCATCTAACTTATACATCTCTTTCACCTAAACGTTATTATAACACTTTTTTTCTAATTTTATAATTTTTTTTGAAAATAGTATAAATATAATATATAATACTTTTGGAGGAATTCATATGGATACAATAGATCATATAAAATTTGTTATAGAAAAAATAAGACCATTTTTAATGAATGACTGTGGAGATGTTGAATTCGTAAAATATGAAGATGGTATTGTTTATGTAAAGCTTACTGGAGCTTGCGCAAACTGTTCGATAGCGGACTTTGAAATAAAAGATACAGTGGAATCAATACTAACATCTGAAATTCCTGAAGTATTAGAAGTAAGACAAATAGATGCCAATTAGGCATCTTTTATTATCCATTCAATAAACGGAATATTAATCTTTTTCTGATATATTATATAAATCATAATATCCTTAATAAAAAGAATATAACTATCTGTTTTATTTATTATAGGTTCGATTATTTTTTCATCCAATTTATTATTAATTATATTATCATACATATCAAAATAGAATGTAGGAAATAGTAATCTAGATATTAATAGAATATATTCTTCTTTTGTATAATTCATGTAATCTAAGAAGTATCTATAATTATTAAAAGATATTTTATCTAAAAAAAACAAATTTTTAGTATACTCAGCAAAATCTCTTACTCTGTTATCCAAGATATAATTAATTGGATTATAAAAATCAAATGAGCTTTTATTTATATCAATTCTTTTGTGTGATAGACAAGTATTATCATTTTTTACTTTATTGTATATTAGATAACTAATTGCGTTTTCACCTATTCCTATATAATAATCAATAGTATTATTTAATAAAGGATATTTTTTTGATATATTATTCATAATATCTTCATAATAATCTATTTTTGATTTCCACATATTTATCCAATTATTTCTATTTAACTTTTTATCTTTTGTAATATTTATAGTATTATTTTGAATATATAAAATATCATTAATATTTATTTGATTATTTTTTACTTTATCTTTTATCAATATATATGGAATATTATTAACAAATGTTATTATTTGATTATCTTTATTAAGAATAATTTCATTTGTTAATAATGTTCTTTTTTTTAATTCTAAGTATAGATTATAAACACTAGAAGCGTCTTCTATTGGCCTATTAAACACTATAAAAAAGTAATCATTATTTTTAAAATTAAAATAATATTTATTATCAACTAAATAAACATCTAACAGACTGATATTATAATAATAATTAATGATATTCTTCATAGTTTCACCTGTTTAATTCTATGAAAAATATTTTAAAGTATGAAAAAAGAAGCTTATTTAGCTTCTTCTACTACTCTTGTTTCTCTGATTAATACTACTTTAATAGTACCTGGATATTGAAGTTCTTCTTCAATCTTATTTTTGATATCTCTAGCAAGTTTAACTGATGATAATTCATCAATTTCTTCTGGTTTAACAATTACTCTAAGTTCTCTACCAGCTTGAACTGCATAACTCTTTTCAATACCACCAAAATCATCAGCAATTTCTTCAAGTTGTTGTAATCTCTTAACATAGTTTTCTAATGAATCGTTTCTAGCTCCTGGTCTTGCTGCACTGATTGAATCAGCAATCGCAACTAATTCAGAAATAACACTAGTTGGTTCGCAATCTCCATGATGAGACATAATAGTGTTAATAACAACTTCATCTTCTTCATATTTCTTAGCTATATCAGCACCAATATCAACATGAGATCCTTCTACTTCAAAATCTATAGCTTTACCTATATCATGAAGTAAACCAGCTCTTTTAGCAAGTGTAACATTTTCTCCTATTTCACCAGCCATAATACCTGCTAAATTAGCAACTTCTATAGAATGTTGTAATACATTTTGCCCATAACTTGTTCTAAAGTACAATTTACCAATAGTTTCAATTAACTCTGGATCCATTTTACCTAAACCAAGTTTAAATACTGCTTCTTCACCTTTTTCAATAATAGTTTTCTTGAAGTCTTCACATGTTTTATCATATAATTCTTCAATTCTACCTGGGTGAATTCTACCATCTTTAATTAAACTTTCAATTGTTACTTTAGCAATTTCTCTTCTTAAAGGGTCAAAAGTTGAAATAACTATTGCTTCTGGAGTATCATCAATTATTAAATCTACACCAGTCACTGCTTCAATAGTTCTTATATTTCTACCTTCTCTACCAATAATTCTACCTTTCATGTCATCATTAGGTAAATTAATTACTGATACTGTAACTTCATTTGTAACATCAGCACTATATTTTTGCATAGATGAAACAAGCATTTCTTTAGCTTTCTTATCTACATCTAATTTAGCTTCTGCTTCTCTATCTTTAATATATGCTGCGATTTCTTTTGTCATAGTTTCTTCAACTCTAGACATTATTCTTTTCTTGGCTTCTTCTTTTGTTAATCCTGATATTTCTTCAAGACGTCCTAATTCTTCTTTTACAATTTCGTTAGCTCTGTCTTCCAATTTTTGAATTTCTTTTTGTCTTTCTGTAATTTGGTTTTCTTTTTCTGATAATATATTTTCTCTATCGTTAAGAATTTGATCTCTTCTATCAATACTTTCTTCTCTAGATCTCATTCTTTCATCTAATTCTTTAGCTTCTTCTTTCTTTTCTTTTAATTCTTTTTCAAAATCTTGTTTAATTTTTAATTGTTCTTCTTTTAATTCTAATATTGCATCTCTTTTATGTTTCTCTGCTTCTTTTTTAGCTTTTTCTAATATATTATCAGATTGTTTTTCTTTTGATTTATTTAAAATAAATGTAATTACAAATGTAATTATTACACCAAAAATTAATCCAAATATGGAAAACAATAATTTTTGTTCCATATTTTTTTCTCCTTTATTTTTATATAACTTAAATTAATAAACTATATACTTCTAGTATAAAATTTATTTTTAAATAAGTCAATGAAAAAGAAAAAAGACTAAATATTTAGTCCTTTTTTATTTAATCTATCATATTTTTTGAGGCAACTAATTTTTTAATCCAAAACTTATTTTCTTCTAAAGTACTCTTAATAACCATACCTTTTATTTTATCTTCATATTTTTCGTATTCATTACCTAAAAATTTTTTAATATCTGGTTTTCTTATAGTTGCATGAATAAATTCTTTATTACCTATATAAATTCCACAGTGACCAGGATATTTATTACTTGGTCTAGGAATAATATCATCTTTTGATTGCCTATGAAATAATAATACATCTCCAGGTTTTATTAAAGATAAATCTTTTTCTTCATCATCAAAATAAACTAGATTACCGATAGGATTAGTCATTATTCTTCCAGTAGTGGATTGTCCATATCCCTCTTTATAAACATTAATTCCTAAAACTTCATGGTAAACATACCATACTAAACCAGCACAGTCAAATGTATCTGGTCCATTATCACCATGAATATACTCTTTTTTTAATTGTTCTAAAACTAATTTTACTATTTTATTCCTTGTTTCATCATTCATATTTTTACTTCCTATTTTTTAAAAGAATCTATTTCTAGACTTCAAAGAATTGTTCATACCAAACTAAGAATGTATATATATTCCATACCTTCTTAAAGCAATCAACTTTACCAGATTTATGTTGTTCTAAAAGTTTAAGTATTTTTTTCTTTTTAAAGAATTTTTCAGCTAATGGAGATTCAAATTTTTCTTTTATTTTATTATATAAATCATCTTCTCTAATCCAATTTCTAAGTGGGACAGGAAATCCTAATTTTGCTTCTTTATGAGACATATTTGGTATAGCTGATTTTGCTGCCATTCTAAGACCTACTTTAGTTGTTTCATTATTTACTTTTAAGTGTTTTGGTAGTTTTCTTGCTACTTCATATACTTCTTTATCTAAGAATGGAGTTCTTGCTTCCAAACTAAATATCATAGTATTTCTATCTACTCCTGCTAAAAAGTCATTTACTAGACAAAAGTAAAAATCTATTACTTGTCTTTTTATAATATCTGGTTCATTTTTATATTCATCATAATATGGTTTAGTTATATCTCTTGTATGTATTTGATTTTTTAATTTAACTATATTCATAGCTTCTTGATCAGAGAATACTCTAGTGCATCCAATAAAATAATTTTCAAGTTTTTGACCTCTTCTGTATATAAAGTTAAGACCTTTTTTCTCTCTTAATCTATAGTCTGATAAAGGTAATGATAATAAATGTCTAAACCAGTATGGTAATTTGTTGTACCATGCATGATCTACTTCTTCTCTAAAGTCTCCTCCAGTATATCCACAGAATAATTCATCTGCACCTTCTCCAGAAGTAACTACTTTCACGTCTTTTGATGCTTCTTTGGCAACAAAATAAAGTGCGATTACCGCAGGATCTGCTAATGGTTCATCCATATAGTACATAATCTTAGGAAACTCTTCTAAATATTCTTCTTTTGTTATTGTAGAAGCTTTATTATGGATCTTTAATTTTTCACATAAATCTTTTGCTTTACTTATTTCATCATATTTTGAATATTTAGAATCAAAAGAAGCAGTATAAGTTTTATCAGGTTTTAATAAAGATACTACATAAGAAGAATCTACTCCACCACTTAAGAATGATCCTACTTCAACATCTGATATTTTATGATGTTCAACAGAATCTTTCATAGCTTCTTTTAAATCTTCTATTAATTCTTCATCAGTTTTATCACTTACCTCGAATTCTAACTTAAAGAATCTTTCTATATTCATTTTTCCATTTTTATATGTTAATTGATGACCTGGCTTTAACCTAAATACACCTTTAAAGAATGTTTCATCTGTAGGAACAGAATTAAAACATAGATAAGCAGATAATATATCACCATTAAATTCTTTTATAAAATCAGGATGATCAATAAATGATTTTATTTCTGATCCAAATATAAATGTATTATTAAATTTTCCATAATATAATGGTTTAATACCCCACTGATCTCTTGCCATAAATAACTCTTTTGTTTCTTTATTATATATAGCAAACGCAAACATACCTCTAAGTTTAGTAGTTACTTTTGAACCCCATTCTTGGTATCCTTTTAAAAGAACTTCAGTATCAGAATTAGTTTTAAATTTATATCCACTTAATTTTAAATCTTCTCTTAATTCTAAAAAGTTATATATTTCACCATTAAAAACAATGACATATCTTCCATCATCTGTTTCCATAGGTTGTTTACCATTTTCTAAATCTATAATAGAAAGTCTTCTATGACCTAATGCACAATTTCCTTCAACGAAATAACCAAATGCATCGGGTCCTCTATGAATAATTTTATTAGCCATTTTTTCAATAGTTTCTAATTTTGCTTTTTTGCTTGATACATATCCTACTATTCCACACATATTACTTCTCCTATTTCACATATAAAATTATACCACTTATACTTTATAAATAAAAGAAAAAAGAAGCATTATTTTGCTTCTTTATCTTCTTTTTTTACTTTCAGATTATGATTTTCTCTAATCTTATTTTCAAGTTCAGTAGCTAGTTTAGTATTTTCTTTTAATAATGCTTTAACTGTTTCTCTACCTTGTCCAATTTTATCACCATTATAAGAATACCATGATCCACTCTTTTCAATTAATCCGTCTTCCACAGCTAAATCAATTATTTCTCCTTCTTTACTAATACCAGTACCATACATTATTTCAATATTAGCTGTTTTAAATGGAGGCGCAACTTTATTTTTAACAATTTTTACTTTAGTAAAACTTCCGATAACATTATCTCCTTGTTTAATTGCTTCACTTCTTCTAACATCCATTCTAATTGATGAATAGAATTTAAGTGCTCTACCTCCTGTAGTAGTTTCTGGATTACCAAATAAAACTCCTACTTTTTCTCTTAATTGGTTAATAAATATTGCGATTGTATTTGTTTTATTAATAGTTCCTGATAATTTTCTTAATGCTTGTGACATTAATCTTGCTTGTAAACCTACATGGTTATCTCCCATTTCACCTTCAATTTCTGCTTGTGGAACAAGAGCCGCTACTGAGTCAATTACAACTATATTTATTGCACCACTTTTAACTAATGCATCACATATTTCAAGAGCTTGTTCACCTGTATCTGGTTGAGATAGTAAAAGTTCATCTATATTTACCCCTAAGTTTTTTGCATATACTGGATCAAGAGCATGTTCTGCATCTATAAATGCAGCTCTTCCACCATTTTTTTGTACTTCAGCAATTGCGTGAAGTGCGAAAGTAGTTTTACCACTTGATTCTGGTCCATATATTTCTACTATTCTTCCTTTAGGATATCCTCCAATACCTAAAGCTATATCTAATGATAAAGAACCACTTGAAACTGAATCAACTTCTAAATGAGATTCACTTCCTAGTTTCATTATTGCTCCTTTACCAAATTGCTTTTCAATATCTGTTAATACTTGTGATAATATTTTATCTTTATCGTTTGTTTCATTTACCTTTGCCATTTTATGTTTTCCTCCTAACTGAATACAATAACATTATATAACATAAAAATTCATAAATCAAGTACTTTTCAAACATTTGTTTGTTTTTTTATTTTTTTGTGTAAAACTCTTGTTTTTACTAACAAAAAAAGAGTTTTTTGTTTAAAAACTCTTTCTATTTTTACTTTTTTATAAAATATTTTTTATATATCATAAAGTATTCAAATCCAGATACTAATGATAATAATGTTGCTGTTACTAAGAAGAAATCGTCTAATGCAATATTATATATTCCTGCTGGAAAATTACCAATTAATTTTAAAGTAATACCTATCATTAGGAATGCTGTTTTAAATTTACCAGTCTTAATGGCTGCTACTACATCCCCATTATTTCCAGCTACCATTTTAATAGTATTTACTACTGTATCTCTTAAAATAATAACAACTGGAATAATTGGTGATATATATCCTTGTCCTGATAATATAATTAATAGTGCATTTACTAAAATTTTATCAGCTATTGCATCTGTAACTTTTCCAATATCGGTAACACAATTATATTTTCTTGCTAAATATCCATCAAAGAAATCAGTTATAGATGCTATTACAAATAATACTGCAGCTATAACCATTTTTATATCAATTATTAAAGTTCCATTTACTAAGTATTTTGGAAAACTAAAATTGACCATATCAAATGGAAATAATAGAAATATTATAACTATAAGTGAAATAATAATTCTGGATATAGTCAAATAATTTGGTATGTTTTTATTAAATTCTTTCTTCATATTCTACTCCTACATTATAACTAACGTCAAAAGATTCATTTGCTTCTGGTTTAAATTGAAAATAACAAAAAACTCCAATCGCCACTAATAACATTATAATTAGTATTACAAATACATATTTTGGTATTTTGTTTTTTTCTTCAGTTGCAGTATATGGAGATGCTATTTTAACATCTTCTTGTTTTTCTTTTATTTTGCTAGCTTTAGCTATATCTTCTAATGGTATTTTTGAAGTAGATTCAAATACAAAATCATTAAATTCATCTATTATTTCTTCTACATCTAATCCTAAATACTTAGAATAATCAGTTACTAAAGTTTTTAAAACAAATTTATCTTTAAAGTTTTTATAATTTCCATTTTCTATATCTTCTAATTGAGATACTTTATAGTTTAAGTCTTCTGCAGCTTCTTCAACAGATATTCCTGTCTTGGTTCTAGCTGCTTTAATCTTTTCACCAATATCTTTCATAAATACACTCCTTATATATATAAATAATAATCTTAATAAGCCATGTTTTGTACCATAAAGGTGGCAAACATTTATCTATGAATAATCATCCTTTATCCGATTCAGTTCTCATTTAAAGGTTCCCCTACCAAATTTTGGGTTTCTCGCTTGCGGGGTTTACCAGCGTTTCACTTTTCTCTTTCGAGAAATATCGTCTCTGTGGCACTTTACGAAAATTGCCCGTAGTTACCCTTAGGACTCTTTTCGCCGTTAGCAAAAAGCTACTATAGGTTATTTATTCCCTATACACAAACACTACTATCATCGCAGATAGTGCGAGCATGGACTTTCCTCTACATTACGTTTAAAATGCAGCGTTTGCCTAAAAATTATTATTCCTTATCACCAAAAACTATTTTTTCTAATTGAGATACTCTTCTAATAATATCTAAATTAGTGATTTCTTTTTCACTTGATTTAAATATAGCTATATTTTCATTAGCACTTCTTAATTGATGTTTTAAATCAAGAATTTGTTTATTTAAATCATCAATTCTCTCTTTATATTCTTTTTCTTTTTTAGCAAAAGTTTTATAGTCATTAATAACAATATCTAAAACTTTATCTACCTCTTGTGGTCTATAACCCCTTGCATCAAGTTTAAAATCCCAATTTAATAGAGTATCTGAACTCAATACTATTTCATTCTTCACAAAAATCACCTATATATAATTATAAAAAGAAATACTACCTTTGTCAATTTACTATTGTTTTACTGGTTTTACATAATTCATAGTTAAGATCATACTTTGTTTCAATTACATCTTCTATAATACTATTTAAAACTAATATCGCACATAAATTGTTCATGGTATCCTCCTTGTTCATAGTTTATCAAGTATATAAATAAAAATCATCCATTTCGACATTATATATAATATTTAGAATTAAACTAACAAAAATTAGTATTTTTTTTATTAATTAACCTATCTTTATCAACAAAAATATAGTATAATTAAATAGGTGGTAATATGAACTATCCTAACAAAAAAGAAAATAGTACTTCAAGCTACATAGAGTATGGTAAAAGAGGTATGACACTAGAAAGTGATATAAATAGTTCAAATAAATATTATTTAGATAATGATATAGCAGTTATATATAAAAAACCTACACCTATTAAAGTAGTTAAAGTAAATTATAATAAAAGAATTAATACTAAAATTACAGAAGCTTATTATGAAGTACCTTCAACTACTGACTATAATGGTATATATAAAGGTAAATATATTGACTTTGAAGCAAAAGAAACTAAATCAAAAACATCATTTAGTTTAAATAATATTCATAAACACCAAATAGTTCATTTAGAAAGAATAATAAAACATGGTGGAATATCATTTTTAATAATCAGATTTACTACATTAGGTAAAACATTCTTATTGTTTACTGAAGATTTTATAAAATATATTAATAATAATGATAGAAAATCTGTACCTATTTCTTATATAGAAGAAAAAGGATATTTATTAAAAGATGGTTATAATCCAATTATTGATTACTTAAAAGAATTAGATAATTTTATAGGAGAGTGATTATGAAAAAAATAGATATAAAAGAAAAATTAAAGCTGATTAAAAATTATATTAAAGATTACCCAGTATTTTCAATTTTTAATATAATTATATTTTTATTTATAATATTTTTAATGTTTATAAGTTTACTACTGGCACTATTTATTATGATAATATGGCTAGCAGGAATAATATTATTTATAAAAACTGGAGGTTATGAAAAAATGTCTAAAAAGAAAAAAGGGATTAAAACAGAAACTAAAGATATAGAAATTACTAATAATGGAAAGAAAAAGAAGAAAAAGAAAAAACATAGATTTTTAAAATTCTTACTAAATGCTGCATTATTATTTATATTATTAGGGTTAGTTGCAAGTATTGTATTTGCAATATATATTGTTATTAATGCTCCTGATTTTAATCCGGATAATTTATATAGAGCAGAATCATCAATTATATATGATAAAGATGGAAATCAATTAACAAAGATCGGTATTGAAAAGAGAAAGAAAGTATCTTATGATGATCTTCCTCAAGTATTAGTTGATGCGATAGTAGCAACAGAGGATTCTAGATACTATCAACATAACGGTTTCGATTTACCTAGATTTACTAAAGCAGCTGTAGGACAAGTAATTAATAAAATAACTCATCATGGTAATGCTGGTGGTGGATCTACTATATCAATGCAAGTTGTTAAAAATAACTTTACTACAGTAGATCAAACTATTACAAGAAAATTTACTGATATATATATTTCAATATTCAAATTAGAAAAGAATTATACAAAAGAAGAAATATTAGAATATTATGTTAATACTCCTTTCTTAGGAAATGGTTCATATGGTGTTGAACAAGCATGTCAAAGTTATTTTGGAAAATCAGTATCAGATATAAACTTATCAGAAGCTTCTATTATAGCTGGGTTATTCCAAGCGCCTTCTGCTTATGATCCATATAGATTCCCAGAGGAAACTGAAGAAAGAAGAAATACAGTATTATACTTAATGAGATTACATGGATATATAACTAAAGAAGAAGAAGAAATGGCTAAATCTATTCCTGTTAAATCATTAATAAAAGAATCTAATCCAGAAGTAGCTGGAAATGAATTCCAATCATTTATTGATATAGTTTTAGATGAAGTTGAAGAAAAGACTGGAAAAAGTCCATATACAACAGGAATGAAAATTTATACTACTTTAGATACAGGAAAACAAAGAGTATTAAATGATATAATGAATGGTAAAACATGGGAATGGAAAGATGAATATATCCAAGCTGGTGTTGGTGTTCTAGATACTCAAACAGGAGCAATACTTGCTATTGGTGGAGGAAGAAATAGAACAGGTGAAAGACAATATAACTATGCAACAATGGTTAATAAGCAAATAGGATCAACTGCTAAACCATTATTCGATTATGGTCCTGCAATTGAATATAATAATTTCTGTTTATCAACTCCATTCTTTGATGCTCCATATACATATAGTAGTGGTGCTTCATTAAAAAACTGGGATGGTGGATTTATGGGTACCATCACTTTAAAAGTTGCATTAGCAGAATCAAGAAATATACCAGCAGTTAAAGCATTCCAATCAGTTGAAAATTCTAAGATAAAAGAATTTGTTACAAACCTAGGAATGACTCCTGAAATAGATGCTGAAGGTAAGCTTCACGAAGCACATGCCTTAGGAGCATTTACTGGAACTAACCCAGTACAACTTGCTGGAGCATATGCTGCATTTGGTAATGGAGGTTACTTCAATAAACCTTATTCAGTTCAAAAAGTTGAATATATAGATACAGGTAAAACTGTAAATTTAAAGAGTAAAAAAGTAAGAGCAATGTCTGAAGCAACAGCATATATGATTACAGATACATTACTATATGCAGTTGAAGGTACAGGTAATATTGGTGGAACAGTTTCAGGAGTTAGATTAGCTGCTAAAACTGGTACTACAAACCTAGATTCAGAAACAATAGCTAAATATGGATATCCACAAGGAGCTGTTAATGATGTTTGGACTGCAGGATATACTCCTGAATTAACAGTAGCTATTTGGTATGGTTATGATAAACTATTACCTGGTTATTACAATATGAACGGAGTTGTTAAAAACCAATTATATAGACAAATTGTAGATTCGTTAGTTAACAGAGATGTTAAACAATCCTTTGATATACCCAGCTCAGTCGTTAGAGTGTCGGTAGAAAAGGAAACATATCCAGTTCAAAAGCCTAGTGCGAACACCCCTGGGGATATGATTGTATCTGAATATTGTAAGAAAGGTACTGAACCTAGTACAGTTTCTCCAAGATTTAATAAAATAGATACACCTAAAAATTTATCTCTAACGGAATCAGATAAAAAAGTAACATTAAATTGGGGCGCAGTAACACAACCAAAAACTACATCATTAGATTATTTCAAGAATTATTATAAAGTATTATATGCACAACATATCGAAGAGAAATTTGCAGAAATGCAATCAAATAATGGTGCATTTGGATATGCTATTATAGAAAATGGTAAACAAATAGATTTTACAACAAATACTTCATATTCACTAAATAAGAGAGAATATGATGCTACATATACAGTTAGAGCAATGTATCAAAAGAACGCTATAACTCAAAGTGGAGATTCAAATCCTGTTAGTGTAACTGGAATTGGAAAGAAAATTAATCCAGAGAATTATACAGTTACTATTGATTCACCTCAAACTGCTAAAGTAAATGAACAAGTAACTTACTTATCAAAATATATTACTGTTACAGATGCTGATGGAAATGAGTTAGATTCTGATGATTATGATTTTACATATTCAAACTGCTCTCCATCTACTTGCAAAACAAATGATTCTAATGATAGTGCAACATTCTATGAAGCTGGTACTTATACATTAGATATTACAATTACAATTGAAGGAGTTACTATTGATACTAAATCTATAATATTTGAAGTAACAAATTAAAAATAGAAGCGTTAAGCTTCTATTTTTTTGTATTATAATAATAATTAAATTCAGCAAGTTCTAATGATAACTTTTCTAAATCATCATAATCAGGTGTATCATTTAATATCTCATCTAGTTCAAACATTAATTCTTCAATTGATTTAGACTTATAATCAATATTATATTTATTTAATATATCAATTTGATTATTTGATAAATATAATTTATCGTTTATTTTATTCATGCTCATATTCTTATGAGTTTCTAATACTATATTATCTATTTCATCATTTGTTTTCATACGTTTTATCCTTAATTATTTTAAAATCTTTCATAGAAAAGTAAGAACCTAAAACTATTTCTAAAATATCTAGATCTCTAAGACAAATTAGACTAAATTTTTCTTCATTATTTTGGTATAACTGTGCAATACTATCAAATACATTTGTCCAAGATGGAACTATTTTAGAAAAAGATTCTATATTATCAAATACATCACTAGATATTGAGTTTATTAATTCTTTTATTTGATTTGGTTCAGAAAAATAAATATTCTTAATTGAGTTAGTAACCATAACTGTTACAGCTTTCTTACTATCTATTTCATTATTCTTATTAAGATGAACTTTATACTTACTATAAAAATCATATAAATAATCTTTATCAATATCTATGTCATATCTATTTAAATCATTTTTATGAAGTGGTGTTATATTATTTAGACGAGCATTTTCTTCTCTTGTTAAACTTTTTATCATTTCAACTTTTGTTAAAGATGGTAATTCCATAAAACTAATTGTAGAATCTAAACCATATAATAATTGTTCTGGATTAGATAAATAATACAATCTAAGTTCTTCTGAATTAGTTATAGTTGATAAATTGTTATATTGGCATAATTCAAAATCAGATGCCACATTCTTTTTAACAGCATTCGCTAACTTCTTATATGAATCCAAAAACAATATTGAACATATTGTATTAAAAACTATAACATCTTCTTTAGTTTTTAATAATAAAGAATCTATCAAAGTATAATAATAATTAACATCATAATCAGTTATAGAAATATCATTTATATACAAACTACTACCATGATTTTTCTTTATAACATTTCTTAAATATCTGTTTATACTAGTTTCATTTATTTCATTAGATTTACTTTCCATATCATTTCCCCCTAACTAAGTAACTCTTCTATCGCTCTTATTAATCCTAACTTTCCATATTCATAAGTAAGTGAACCTTGTTGATAAGCAATATACGGCGGTCTTATAGGTCCATCGCAAGAAAACTCTATTGAAGAACCTTGTGTAAAACTTCCACTTGCCATTATTACTTGATCATCATATCCAGGCATATCCCAAGGAATACAATTAACATTACTATCTACTGGTGAACCTTTTTGAATACCTGAGACATATTTTATTAATTTATCTTTATCATTAAATATAATATTCTGAACTATATCCGCTCTTTTCTCATTATATTTTGGTTCTACATCATAACCTAATTCTTCCATGACTTTACTAGTAAGAATAGCTGTTTTAAGTGATGATGCGACAACTGATGGCGCAAAGAATAATCCTTGTAATATAGATTTATTTATTCCAAGTGTAGGACCTACTTCTCTTCCCTCTCCTGGTAAAGTTAATCTTTCTCCAGCTAAATCAACATATTTCTTTTTACCAATAATATACGCACCATTAGGAGCGATACCAGCACCTAAATTTTTAATTAAAGAACCTACAGCGATATCTATATCTAAAGAAGTAACCTCAGTATCCGTAACAAATTCCGAGTAACAATTATCAACCATTATAATAATATCTTTATCAATAGATCTAATTAGTTCTACTACTCTTTTTATTTTATCAATTGTTATACTTTTTCTTGTGGAATACCCTTTTGATCTTTGTATTTCAATAACTTTTACTTTATTATTTTTAATATATCCTTCTATTTTTTCATAATCAAAATCATTATTAATTAAATCTATTTGATCATAATTTATTCCAAAACTTTTAAGTGAACTAGGATTATCTTTAATACCTATTACTTCATGAAGAGTATCATATGGTAGACCTGATATACTAAGAAGTAAATCACCTGGTCTAAGTAAAGAAAATAGTGCAACTGTTAATGCGTGAGAACCTGATATAAATTGAGATCTAACTAAAGCAGATTCTACTTCAAATACATCTTTATATATATCTTCAATAATATCTCTTCCTATATCATTATATCCATAACCAGTGCTAGAATTAAAATGATTTTCAGATAACTTATTCTTTTGAAATGCTTCTAATACTTTCTTAGAATTAATTTCACAAACCCTATCTACTTCATTAAATTCATTTACTAACTCTTTTTCACATTTATCTACTAATTCTTTTATATTAAGCATGTTCTCCACCGTCCACTCTAATAATTGAATCATTTATATAAGTACATGTAGATATTTTATATATAGCATCGGCAATTTCTTTTGGATCAGCGAATCTACCAAGTTTTATCTTACTTGTTTCTTCCTTTATAAATTCATCATCTAATTCTTTATTCATTTCAGTATTAACCCATCCTGGGCAAATAGCATTTACTCTTATTTTAGGAGCAAAATAGCTAGAAAGATTATGAGTTAAAGATATAACTCCAGCTTTAGAAGCATCATAATCAAGTGATTCTGGATAAGTTGTGTCTATTCCATTAGTACTTGAAATATTTATTATTACACCTTCATCCATAATATTAGATATATATTTAGATACTAAAAAAGTACCAATTAAATTTACATCTAGTGTTCTTCTAAAGTTTTCCACAGTCTTATCTTCAAAAGTAGTATCTATTGCAATACCTGCATTATTAACAAGTACATCTACTTTACCAAATTTATTCTTTATTTCTTCAGTCATTAATTTAACTTCTTCTTCGTTAGAAATATCACATTTAACAACTAATGTGTTAACATTATTTTTTTTAGCTTCTTCTTCTACTTTTAAAGCATCTTCTAAAGCACTATTATAGTTAATAACAACATCATAGCCTTCTTTAGCATACTTCAATATTGTTTCTTTTCCTATCCCCTTACTAGAGCCTGTCACTAAAACAACCATAGTTTCACTTCCTTCTTAAAAAATTATATCATATTATTAAAAAAAAAATAAAGATATGTTAGTATTTAATTAGTGAAGGAAACTTCATATTAAAAGGATACACTTAATCCTTGGAAGTTAGGTGTACCTAGGTTTTGTTAGTACACTTAATACTTCGAATAAAAGAGGTGTCAAGTGTACTTTTTTTATTTTATAAATTAATTAATGAATAAAATATATAAGGAGGTACACCTAACACTGATTAAGTGCATCCAATAATTATATTATCTTTTTATTATATGAAATCCCCTAAAAAAATAAAAATAATATACTTTATAGTATATTATTTTATTCTTTTTAATATATCTCTTGCTGATACTAAGCCAGTTGCGGCAGCAATTACTATATTACCAGCTTTACCAGCGCCATCTCCTATAAAATAAACATTATTCTTATCTATTTTAAAATTATTGTCTGTTGTTATTTCATTACTAAAGAATTTTATTTCTGGTCCATATAATAAAGTCTCATCATTATTTACTCCAGGTATAATTTTATCTAATTGTTCTAATCCTTCTAATATATTAGTTACAATTCTATGAGGAAGAACTAAGGCTAAATCTCCCGCTACACAGTCTTTTAAGGTAGGTGTAATAAACATTTTATCTATTCTAGACCATTTACTTCTTCTTCCATCTTTTAAGTCTCTAAGAGTCTGAATAATAGGTTTAGAATCACCAAGTACATTTGCGATTCTTGCGATAGATTCACCATATTCTCTTGTATTAGTAACAGGTTCAGTTAAACTTACTTTTGTTATAAAAGCAAAGTTTGAATTATTTGATTTTATATCTTTTAGTGAATGACCATTAACACATATATATCCATAATAATTCTCTTTTGCTACAAATCCTCCAGGGTTAGTACAAAAAGTTCTTATTTCATCGCCATAAGTTTTAGTCTTAATAAATATAGTAGGATCATATATAACATTAGTTATTTCTTCTAAAACATCTTTTCTTACTTCTACTCTAACACCTATCTCTATACTCTTAGATAGATAGTCTATCTTATATTTATCCGCAAGTTCTTGTATCCATTTAGCACCTGTTCTACCTGGCGCAACTACTACATATTTAGAAGTTAATTCAACTTGTTCTTTACCTTTTTTATATTTAACAATATGTTTATCTTCTTTAATACTTTCTATATCTAAAACATCAGTTGATTCAAGTATCTCAACACCTTTTTTTTCTAGATATTTAGCCATACCATCTATATATTCTGGCAAATGATCACTACCTAAATGTTTTTGTTTAATTAATAGTAATCTCATACCTAACTTAGTACATTTCTTTTGTATTTCTTTGGCTTCACTCATATCAGATGGAAATACTTCTGCGTCCATTTTAAATTTATTAAATATTTCTTCTGTTTCATCAACAAGTTTATAAGCATCTTCTTCAGACATATATCTAAATAAATCTGATTTACCTAGTTTTGGTATAAAATTTAGTTTACCATCAGAAAAAGTTCCTGCGCCACCGTAACCAGATAATATATTACATGGATTACAGTTCTTACATTCTGTTTTCATTTTGTTCATAGGGCATACTCTATTTTGAACAAATTTACCTTTTTCTAAAATGATTACTTTTAATTTAGGATTTTTTTCTATTAATTCATACGCACAAAATAATCCTGCGGGACCTGCGCCTACTATTACTACGTCTTTCATATTATCACCATACCCTCACAATTTAATTATAACATTAAGAAATAAAAAAAGACAATCAAATTGTCTTTTTATTCATCAATTTCTGGCATATCCACACCATACTCTCTTATATAGTTATAATGTTTATCTAACATTTCATAACAATATTCTTTAAGAGGTTCTTCGTTATCTACTTCAACATATCTAAGAACATCTAATACTATGTGATATCTATCTATTTCATTTTGTACTCTCATATCAAATGAAGTTGTTATAGTACCTTCTTCTTTATAACCATGTACATGTATATTTTTATTTTCTCTATCATAAACTAGTTCATGTATAAGATTTGGATAACCATGGAAATTAAAAATAACTGGTTTAGAAGCAGTAAATATGTTTTTAAATTCTGTATTTGTTAAACCATGTGGATGTTTTCTATCAGAAACTAGTTTCATTAAATCTACTACATTTACTACTCGTACCTTTATATTTAAATATTGTTTTAATAGTTTAGCTGCCTCAAATACCTCTATTGTAGGAGTATCACCTGCGGCCGCAAGTACTACATCTGGGTTATCATCTGATGCCCATTTAACTATATCTACTCCTCTTTTACAAAGTGTAAGTGCTTCTTCTTTATTAAACCATTGTTTTCTAGGATGTTTAGATGCCACAACTACATTTATATAGTTTTTTGAACTTAAACAGTGATGCATAATACTTAATAAAGTATTAGTGTCAGGAGCAAGATATATTCTTGTTATATCTGCTTTTTTAGTTACTAAATGATTTAAGAATCCTGGATCTTGATGAGTATAACCATTATGATCTTGTTGCCATATATGAGATGTTAGTAATATGTTTAAAGATGATATTGGTTTTCTCCAAGATAGTTCTTTTGTTACTTTCAACCATTTAGCGTGTTGTGAAACCATTGAATCTATTATTCTGATAAAAGCTTCATAAGAACTAAATAATCCATGTCTTCCAGTTAAGATATATCCTTCTAGTAATCCTTCACATATATGTTCAGATAAAACTGAATCAATAACTCTACCTACTTTAAACAAGCATTCATCATCATTTTCTATAGATGCATTAAATTCTCTATAGGTAACATCAAACACATGATTAAATCTATTAGAAAGAGCTTCATCTGGAGTAAATATTCTGAAGTTAGTAGGGTTTTTTGATATAATATCACCCAAATATTTACCTAATTCCATCATATCTTGTTTGAAAACTGTACCTGGTGTATCAAAATCTATCATATATTTATGAAAATCAGGCAAATTTAACTCATGTAAAAGTAATCCTCCATTAGCATTTGGGTTACTTCCCATTCTTTTTTCACCCTTTGGAAGATAGTTTTTAATATCTTCCATTAGTTTTCCTTCTTTTGTAAATGATTCTTCTATTTTATAACTTTTTAGCCAGTTTTCAAGCGCAATTATGTTTTCAGGATGATTTTCATCAACAAGAAGTGGTACTTGATGAGATCTAAATGAGTCTTCTATTTTTTTACCATCAACTATTTTAGGTCCTGTCCATCCTTTTGGAGTCTTTAATATTATCATAGGATAGATAACTCTATCATCAGATTTATCTTCTTTTATATGTTTTATCTTTTCTATAGAGTAATCCATTGCGATAGCCATTTTTTCTTGCATTGAATTAATATCAGAACCAGATACTAATATTGGTTCATATCCATATCCTTTAAATAAACTAATTAGTTCTTCTTTAGGTATTCTAGATAAAATAGTAGGATTACTTATTTTATAACCGTTAAGATGTAATATAGGAAGTACTACACCATCTTTTTTCTTATTTATAATCTTATTTAAATGCCATGAAGCGGATAATGGGCCTGTTTCTGCTTCTCCATCTCCAACTATACACGCAGCGATCAAATCTGGATTATCTAAAACTGCGCCAAATGCGTGCGCTAAACTATAACCAAGTTCTCCTCCTTCATGTATAGATCCTGGTGTTTCTGGGGCACAATGTGAAGATACACCTCCAGGAAAAGAGAATTGTTTAAATAGTTTTTTTAATCCTTCTTTATCTTCTGTTATATCTGGATATATTTCAGAATATGATCCTTCTAAATAAGTATTAGATGTTAGAAAGTTACCACCATGTCCTGGCCCAGATATATAAATCATATTTAAATCATATTTAGTAATAACTCTATTTAAATGTGTATATATAAAGTTTTGGCCTGGAACAGTACCAAAGTGCCCAACTATTTTCTTTTTAATATCATTTATTTCTAAAGGTCTTTCAAGAAGCGGATTATCTCTTAGATATAACTGCGCAACCGACAAATAATTAGCGGCATTAAAATAACGATTCAAAATGTTTAACTCATTATCTCTAAGCATAATAATCCCTCTCTATTCTATATACATTATATAATAAAAAAAAGAAAAGTTAAAGAATCTTATAAATATTTTTTAAGTTCTTCTATCTTTTCTTGTTCAAATGTTAAAAACTTCTTGGCATATTTTAAATCTTTACTAGGAATTTTATCTTTATAGTCATCTATTTTCTTTTCCATATTAATACTGCCCATTGATATCCCCTGTATAAGTAAATCTGCCATATGTGAATCACTATTATCTACAAGTACTTCTTTTTTTATTCCCATTTTAGCCATCATTTTAGACATAGTACCTACTTCTTCTAACTCACACTTACATTTTTTTAATTCTTTTTCTGAATATTTTTTAAACTCTATAAAACCCGATATTATATCATCTAAAATATCCTTGATTTTATTATCTTTGTCCTTTAAATCAATCTTTAAATTTTCTAGCGAACTTAAACTCATTTCACTATCTTGATATATGTGTTTATATATTTCTATTCTTTCATTCATATTGTTCCTCCATTTATATTGTGGAAAAAAATATAAATAATATACAAAAAAAGAATAGGAATAATCCTATTCTATATCAATATATTTTCTGTTTGATTCAATATTTTTCTTTGGAACTTCTACTTTAAGAACACCATTATCAAATGAAGCTTTTATATTATCTTCATCAATATCTCCAAGATAGAATGCTCTTTGAACTCTACTGTGGAAATGTCTTTCTCTTCTTAGATATTTCTTATCATCTTCTTCTTTTTCATCATCTTTCTTTTCAGCAGTAATGATAATATTTCCATCTTCTGCTTCTACTTTGATGTCTTCTTTATTGAAACCAAAAGCTGAAGCTTCAACTACATAGTTTCCATCTTTTTCGTAGATATCACATTCCATTCTTTCCTTTGGACCATGTGGTCTTCTTGGTTCTCCAAAATCAAATACATCATCAAATAAATCTGGTAATAACATATACATCTCTCCTTTCAATTATTTAGATATTATGTCACAGATTAAACTACTTATTTCACTTGGATTATCTATTTGTAATCCTTCAATTAAACGGGCTTCTGAATAAAGTATTTTAGTATACTTTTCAAGCTCTTCTTTATTATTATTGTATAAATCAATTAATTTATCCTTAATTGGGTGATTTTCATTTATTTCAAGTACTGCCTCTGCCTTTACTGTTTCATCAGTAGGCATAGCATTAATTACTTTTTCCATTTCTAAACTAATATCACCTTTACTACTTAGACATACAGGATGTTTTTTTAATTTATTAGTAAATCTAACTTCTGAAACATCTATTATGTTCTTCATAGCATCTAACATATTTTTATTATCTTCATTTAGTTTTTTAGTAACTTCCTTTGACTTTTCATCTTCTAAATCAGATTTTTCTTCTTTTATATTAACAAATTTCTTACCTTCATATTCTTGAAGTGCATTTATCATAAATTCATCAATATAATCAGTTAAATAAAGTATATCTATATCTTTTTCTTTATAAGGCTCTACTTGTGGTGAATTATCAATCTTATCAATAGTTTCACCAGAAGCATAATATATTACATCTTGATTATTATCTTCTATATATTCTTTAAATGTTACTAAATCCTTTTTCTTAGATGAATAAAGTAATATTAAATCTTTTAACTTATCTTTATCCATACCAAAATTATTATAAATACCAAATTTTAATTGAGGTCCAAAAGCTTCAAAGAACTTTTTATAGTTATCTCTATCTTCTTTAAGCATTTCTTCTAATTCTTTTCTTACTTTTGTATCAATATTCTTTGATATTAGTTGAATAGATTTAGTTTGTTGAAGCATTTCTCTACTTATATTAAGAGAAATATCTTCTGTATCTACTACACCTTTAACAAACGCTAAATAATCTGGAAGTAGATCTTTACAACTATCCATTATAAGAACACCATTTGAATATAAACTTAATCCTTTTTCATATTCTTTAGTATAGTAATCCATAGGAGTATGAGAAGGTATAAATAATAGGGCTTTATAAGAAACCATACCCTCAGCGCTAGTATGAATTACTTTTAATGGTGCTTCATAATCATAATACTTGTCTGAATAAAAATTATTATAATCAGTATCTTTTATTTTACTCTTATCTTTCTTCCATAATGGAACCATAGAATTTAGAGTTTCTTCTTTAAATACTATTGGGTATCTAATATAATCAGAATATTTTGTTATAAGACTCTTAATCTTATAATCAGATATATATTCACTATAATTAATATCTTCTGTATCATCTTTTAAGTATAAAGTAATAGTTGTACCATTATCATTTTTAGTACCTTCTGATATAGAATAACCAGAAGCTCCATCACTTTCCCAAATAAAAGCTTTATCAGAATGAATTGATTTAGACTCAACAACAATCTTTTTACTAACCATAAATGCTGAATAAAAACCTACACCAAATTGACCAATAATATCAATATTTTTCTTTTTATCCATCATTTCTTTAAAAGCTAAACTTCCACTTTTAGCGATAGTTCCAAGATTATTTTCAAGTTCTTTTTCATCCATACCGCATCCATTATCAGAGATAATTAATGCTTTATTAGTATCATTAACTGATATATTAATTTTTAAATCTTTCTTTTTAACACTAACATCTTTATTAGTTAATGATTCATAGTAAACCTTGTCTAAAGCATCTGATGCGTTTGAAATTAATTCTCTTAAAAATATATCTTTATTTGTATAAATAGAATTAATCATAAGATCAAGTAATCTTTTTGATTCACTTTTAAATTGTTTCTTCACATCTTCACCTTCTTACAAGATAGTTATACCACTTTTATTAGCACTTGTCAATAGAGAGTGCTAATTATTTGTAAAAAAAAGAATATGATTATTGAACCATACTCTTTAATTTTACTCTTTTCTTTCTAGCAATTACTAATAATGCTGTATTAATACCTATTAGAATTAATATAATTCCATATCTTGTTCTTAGTTGTCCAGTACTTAGTATCTTTATTCTATTAATCTTGTATTCTTCTATAGTATCTTTACAAGATATTCTTACAAATTCACTAGTTATTTGTTTATCTTCAGATTCTATAACTAGATTCTTTTCTATATCTTCAATTGTTTCTTTTTCAGGAACTCTATTTATAAGTTTATTTTTAGTATCAATTTCATATTTAGAACTGCTAATCTTTAATACACATTTTTCTTCTGGTGTATCAGGATCTTCTTTTTCTTGTTCTTTATATTTAGAATATAATTTATAATTTCTTGTTATATGAGTAGAGAAATTAAATAATTCTTCACTATCTTCTTCTGTCCAACCTAAGAAATCATATCCTTCTTTTGAAACTGAAGGTATATTAGATGTATTAACTAGTTCATTCCATACTACTTCAACTGTGTCTATTCTTTCATTATTATCATAGAATTCAACATTATATTTATTCTTTTCGTATACAGCAAATAAAGTAATATCATGATTTACTGGTGTACTAAAGTCATATTCATTAGTTTCATCTAATGACCAGTATTTGAATGTATGACCTTCTTTACCTTGTGAATCTATAGCTTCTGCAGTTGATCCTTCAAGTATTTGTCTTTCAGTAATTCTTTCCTCATCATTATATGTAACAGTTACATTACATTCAGATTCTTGAACAAAATCTAATTCATAAGGATCGTCTTCTGTACCTGTTCCATTTGCTCTTTGTACATTTGTTTTTAAATATACAGTTGGTTTTATTTCAAATCCATTTGTAACACCAGCATTAATTCCACCAGAATATGTAACAGAACCAAATGCTACACTACTTAATGATGGTCTAGACGAATCATTTCCGTAAACTGATGTCATTGAAACCATAGGACTTGTACCAACCATCCAGTCATTAGTAGATGTACAAGCACCAAGTGATGGATTAGATATTGAAGTCATATTCATACATTGTTCTCTAGTATATATTGTTGTACCAGAACTTACAAAAGAACCCGATGCCATTAAATAATCACTTATATAAGGTATACCTATTTTACCAGTCCATTCTGTACTTCTTTCTACAGAATCATTTGTTCCTTGTGCTACATAAGGATAATCTTTAGTAGTCTTAGTACCTCTTTCATCAGTATATATCTCGTATGGAGTTACATTTTTATCAAATGATATTGCTCCTGTATTCCATACTACTGTATCAACATAATCTTTTGCTTCATCACTTAATCCAGTTTCAGTATAATTACATTCACTAGTAATATTCATCGCATTACTAAAGCAATTACCTGAAGTTTTATTCCAATATAAACTATTATTAACATTTTTAACACCATCAGAAACAGTTCCAGTTCCCTCAACATATTTAAATGTTTCTTCTGAGTTTTCTTCATAACCAGCATTTAATAATTTCATTAAATCTGATGTAGCCCAGTCATTTATACCATATCCACCATTAATAGGGCTAGTGGCGTCATAAGGAGTACTATCAAATGATAAGTCCTTTAAAGGTGTATTTCTAGTTAATTTAACTCTTTTTTGATAATTACCACTTTCATCTTTAACATTAAATACTCCAATTATTCTCCATAACTCATTATTAAAATGTACATAGTTATTTGGAGTTTTATTAATATATCTAATACTATGATCATCATTATTATCCATTGCTAAATTATTAGTTTCTGGATCTATTTCATATAAATCTTCTATATAATCAGACATAGTAGTAGTATCAACTACAGTACATCCATCTTTTTTATATACTGCATATAAAATTGTATCTTTATATATTGGTGTATTAAAATCAAATTCTTGTCCATTTTTTCTCTTACTCCAATATAAGAATGAATGACCAGATTTTCCTTGAGCATCTATTTCAGTGATTTTACTACCCTTATTAATAGTAAATTCAGTTAATCTTTCTTCATCATTAAATGTTACATTAACATTTGAATATTTCTTTTCATATTCAATAACTGGTCTAATACCAACCTCGACATCTGTTATATTAGTAGCACCATAATTTAAATTACCATCATCATATACCAGCCAAGCATATGAATATTGAGCATATCCATCAGGAATTGGTGTTAAAGTCCAATAATATGTATGCAGTCCATTTGTATCTCTTCCAAAACCATTACATCCTGAAGATCCATCTCCTAAAGCATAACCACAAGTGTTTTCTAGTAACCATGCTAATTCTTTACTTCTAAGAACTGATGATGTATTTGAAAAGATATATCTACCACTTCCATCATGAGACATACTTGATTGATGATTCCAATCGCTTGCTAATCTATCAGAATAATAACCTGTTGGTGATTCAACATCAGGGAAATGTTTCTTTGTTATTGCTGCTACTTCATCTGCTGTTATTAATCTTGCTCTTAAACCTGATGCCATAAGTAAATTATAATGACTTGTAGTACATCTACCATCTATACATTTTAATTTTCCATAATTTGCTAAATGTGGATATGCCATATTCCATTCTGGTTTTGGTACTAAATCAGATATATCATATTCATAATTCAATAAAGGAACTTTAGTCCAATTTGAAGTCATTTCAGATAATTTTCTTAGAGCTGCTCTTGGTCCGATTGATGCATTAGATTTTTCATTTGTTAATTCTGGAGCATCATCTAGTTTATTCCATCTTATAACTGCTACGTTATGATCTAATTGAATATTTACTTTATCTTTTGTAGCATTATCATCAGTACTAATTACTCTCCATCTATAACAAGTACTTTCACCTTTATTTACTTTAGCTTCATCATATTTAACTTCAGAACATTCATCGTTTGATACAGGGTCAAAGTATATAATATCTCCTTCATCATAAACAGTTTTAATAATATTATCCTTATTACCCATTTGATCATCAATAGTAATATTAACAACTGGTCTTACAGTATAGTTTTCACTTAGTGTTGAACCAGTACGCATTGATTCAAAATTAAAAGTTGGAGAATATCCAGAAGGAGTAATTACACCAACAAATTGAGATTCTGTATCAAGTAAACCGCACATTGATGAACCACCTGTTTGTTTAACTATATTTCTTGTTGGACTACAATAATTTGTTAATGCAGTTTTTGATGATTCTGGCAAACTATCATATTCACTCTTTAACATTAATCTTGCTTTAGCATCACTAAATTTAAGAGTAAAATACTCACTAATTTGAACATCATAACTAGGATCTACAGATAATTTATTACTCCAACTAGAAAGAGAACCTGATAAAGTCAAAATAGTAGCTGGATTATTTGAAGTCCATGAAATGTAAGGAAGATGATTTAATAAGAACAAATCATAGTTATTATTATCTTTATTGATAACCATCCATCTATAACATGTTGTGCTAGATTGATCTTCACCACATAATTCATATTTAACTGGATCAAAATATACAAAATCTCCTAGTTCATAAGTTTTAATTCCATCATTGATAAAAGTACTAGCATCGCCTTTTATCCTATTTAAAAATTCTGGAAACTTTAAAATAACTAAAGTTATTATTAAAGGAATAAATATAGTTACTAAAACTATTAATAACTTACTATTACCATTATTATTTTTCTTTTTAGTTTGCTTCTTCATATACATTTCTCCTATTATATATAATTATAAATTATATGTAATAAAAAAAGCAAGAAAATTATATAATTTTCTTGTTTTTTCCAGTTACCAACGCTTTAGCATCTGCAAAGCAATCTAATTGTTTAGTAGTAGCTATTTTGTCTGCTCTTGCTAATATTCTTCCTTCTAGGTATAAACTCTTAGATAAAGATACTTTACCAATCTTACCTCTATTAGTACTTTCTACTATCATATCTTTATGTTTTTTAGAAATACCTTTTAATAATTTAAAGTTATTTAATTCTAAATCATTCTTCTTATTATTATCATATGACAATACTGGTAATGGATACATATGATGTATAATTCCATCTATAATAACTCTTGCTTTATATTCATCTTCAAAATCTTCTTTAAACCAAGTTAATGCATTTATAACAGATTCTATTGGATGAGAAAAACCATGTTGATGGAAGAAACTATTTTTCTTAATACCAGAATTTTGCCAAGGCACTGTATATAAATCATGCATCATTGCTATTTTTAAAGATAATTCTAAATTTATATATTCAACTTTTTCGCCAGTTAATAATAAATATGTAATAATTGTATCTTCTAATAAATGCTCTCCTAATGTAGTATGACCATGATGTAAGAATTCTTCTGTACATCTTCTTTGAAATTCATCATGTAAAAATATATTTTTTATAATATTATATATTTCTGTTCTTTCTACTTCATGAAGTTCATATTTATCAAAAAGTTTTATTAAAATGCTATAACTATTTTCCATACTTTACTCCCACTTTTCCATTATAACACTTTTATTAAAATATAAATATTAAAAATTATTAAAAAAAGAGAAAACTAATAGTTTTCACTTTTTAATTCAAAATATGACTTTGGATGATTACATACTGGACATACTTCTGGAGCAAATTTTCCAATTACAACATGTCCGCAGTTTCTACATATCCATATACATTCTTCATCTTTAGAAAATACTACTTTATCTTCAATATTCTTAAGTAGTTTTCTATATCTTTCTTCATGATGTTTTTCAATTTGTCCAACTGCTCTAAATTTAAATGCTAATTCTTTAAATCCTTCTTCTTCAGCAGTTTTAGCAAATTCTTCATACATGTCAGTCCATTCATAGTTTTCACCATCAGCAGCTTCTTTTAAGTTTTCAACTGTATCAGGAATAGCTCCTCCATGTAATTCTTTATACCACATTTTAGCATGTTCCTTTTCGTTATTAGCTGTTTCTTCAAAGATAGCAGCTATTTGTTCATAACCATCTTTTTTAGCTTTACTTGCAAAATATGTATATTTATTTCTAGCTTGTGATTCTCCTGCAAATGCAGCCATTAAATTTTGTTCTGTTTTAGATCCTTTTAATTCCATATTACCACCTCTTACTTAATTATACACTAGAACAATGGATATTCAAAGTTAGTTTTTCCAATAACTTTAAATAATTCTATAGTCATCTCTTTAACCATAGGATTTATTTCCTTTGATTGTTTTACTATATTTAGAATTAATTCTTTTTTTAAATTAATCTCCATTAAATCTTTGATTCCATTATCTCTAATTATTTTAAATATTTCTTTAACAAAAGTTTTTCTTTTTTCATCATCATATTTATCTAACCATCTAGTAAATCCTTCATCAAATACTTTAGAAGATCTACTTAAATGATCTTTTTCTAAATGGTCATAACTAACTTGCCATGTTGTTAAATCATGAGCTAAAAATCCTCTTTTATTTGATTTAATTACTATATAATTATCTTTATGTCTAAGTAATAAACCTACAATTGAAGAATTAGGTATTATAAGGATAAACTTAGATTCTATTTTTTCATAAAACTTAGATTCTATTTGAGCTTTTCTAAGACCTTGTCCATCATTACTGTATATTTTTTTTATTTTCTTTTTTACAAAATAATTAGCGTACATAGAGGATACTAAAGCTAAGTTTCCACCTTTAGAATGTCCACCAACAATTAGATTACAACTCTTCATAGTAAAATTTTTATCTAGGTATTCTTTAGCTAAAATTTGTGCTTCTACTGGAAAGTGATATGCCATCTTACAATCTTCTTCCCAACCACTTATTAAGCTATCAGTCCCTTCAAAAGCTACATAATAATTCTTTTTATCTATTCCGAATGTAATTGCTGAAAACTGAGATACTTCATCTCCAACATATTTATAATTACTTAATTCGATATCTTTAAAACGTTTAATATTATGTAATCTTTCAAATAACAAAACACCGTTTTTAACCGCAAGCATCTCTTTTTTTCTAGGTTTATAAACCTTTTTAAATACTTCATATGCTTCATTAATAGTTATTTTTTTCTTCTCTACTACTTTGTTAAAATCTACATATGCTAAACAAGAAAAAATTATATTATCTACTTCATTAAATGGTCTTTCATTAAATGTATATTCACCATAATAATCTACATAATCAAATATATTCATAAATTACCTTTTTTTAACCTTTTCTTTATATGAACTTACATAATCATTAATTTTACTTTGTTGTCTAAATGGTAATAAGAAAGAATATTTTTCTCTTGTTTCTTTTTGAACATCCTTAATATGTTCTTTAAGTTTTTCATAAATAATATCAATTTCATTTTTCTTAGCGTATTTTTTAACCTTCTTATATAATTTAGTAGAATAGAAGAAATCTATAACAATACATCCTGTAAAAATACCTAATATATATGAAAATGAAATGTTATTACTAAACCATTCTAATGCATTAAAAACTCTTTCTGCGATAAACAAATAATAAATTGCACCCATCATTATCCAAATCATAGTAAATAATGGACATATAACTCCTTTATAATTAAACTTTCTATCTCTATAATCCCAAAGTCTAACTCCTTGTTTTAAGAATATTAAACCTCCAATTAACTCTATTAATGTTATAGATAAGCCCATTAATATAACTTGATATATTGGTAATAAATTATAACTTTCAAAAAATACATGCATACCTGTCATCAAAGTTAAACTTAATCCATAAATAGGTAAATATGGACCAACTAAAAATCCTGGATTAACCCATTTTCCATGATATAGTCTTCTAAATAATAATTCTAAAACCCATCCATAAGTACTACCAATGAAAAATATAAAGACTAAAATTAAAAAAGTATTCATACCATCACCACTTATTATTATACCAATAATTAAATAAAAAAAGACTGTTTTTAGTAATAATTTACGTTTTTTGACTAATTATGATAGTTATGATATATTTTAAAATGAGAGTGAGGTAATTAAAAATGAAATCAACTCCAATACAAGAATTTTTTAAAAGAGAAAAAAAGAAATTTCATAAAAAGAGAAGAATTAGAAAAAGAGATTTAGCTATACCAGTTGTTTTAATAACTGCAACTACTATAGCAATTGGATCTATCGCAGTTAATAAAACTAAAAATGATAGAGTTGAAAACTATATAGAAAACGGTACAACAGAATATAGAAAAGAAGAACAAATAGAACCTACAACAGAATTAACTACTGAAGCTACTACTGCTGTAACTACTGAAGCTACTACTGTAACTACTGAAAATACAACTAATTCAACTACTGAAGAAATATTTGAAAGTGATTATATTTCATCTGATAAAGTAGAACAAGTAACAGATTGGTTTTGGACTATAAATAATGGAATAGATGAAGTAGAAGAAACATTCATGAATGAAGATAAACAAGACGAAGTAAAGTCTGAAGCAAAAGAAAAAATTATTGAGTATACAGATTTTATTTTTTATGGAACAGAAATAGATGGTAAAACATTTGAGGAATTAACAGAAGAAGAAAAGTCAAAAATATATACTAAGTATCAAGAGTTAATAAATACAGTTAATGAATATGATCCAGATTATATAGATAGTATGAGTGATAAATATAAAGTCATAAAAGATTTTGGTTCTCTAACATTTAATAACGCTAAAAATATAATAAAAGAAAAGGTTGGAGAAGATTATTATAATTCTGCAACTGAAGCTGGTGAAGCAATTAAAAATGGTGCAAAGGATACCGGCTCATTTGCGTTAGAATACTTAAAAGATAAATACGAAAATTGGAGAGATAATAATAGTGATGAATAGATGTACTATTCATCTTTTTTTATGATATAATTAAAATAGAAAGGAGACTATTATGAAGAAGTATATTTCTGAATTTGTTGGTACTTTTGTACTTGTTTTAGTTGGTTGCGGAGTTGCTGTTGTTACAAGTGCAAACGTAGTTGCTACTTCTTTAGCATTTGGTTTATCAATTGTAGCTATGGCATATTCAATTGGAAACGTATCTGGATGCCACATTAATCCAGCTGTTTCTTTATCAATGTTTTTAACTAAACAAATATCTGCTAAAGATTTCGCATTCTATGTATTATCACAAATATTAGGTGCTATCGCAGGTGCTGCTGTATTAGGATTAATACTAGGAAGTTTTAAAACTCTTGGTACAAATGGGTATGCAGATGGAAAACTACTTGCAGCTTTTATAACTGAAGTTATTCTTACATTTATTTTTATAACAGCTATTTTAGGTGTTACATCTAAAACAGAAAATAAAAGTACTGTCGGGATAGTAATAGGTTTAACTTTAGTATTAGTTCATTTACTAGGTATTGCGATTACTGGAACAAGTGTTAATCCAGCTAGAAGTATAGGACCAGCTTTATTTGTTGGTGGTGAAGCTTTAAAACAACTATGGGTATTCATAGTTGCCCCAATGATTGGTTCTGCTATTGCAAGTGTATTCTATAAATATGTACTTGCTGAAAAATAGTACTGAAAAAGAAACATTCATTTGTTTCTTTTTTTATGTTATAATTTTTATAGGTGATAATATGAATATTAAAGAATTATTAGAAAATCCTTGGATAGAAAAAGGTATAAAAGTAATTGTAACTATTTTAGTTAGTTTAATTATTTATTCGATAGTTGCTAGTATAATTAAAAAGTACTCAAAAAGTAATAGATTTGAATCATTAGCGGGAAAAAGAACAACTACATATATGAGACTTGCTAGATCAATAACTAGATACATATTTATATTATTAACAATACTTATAGTACTTCAAATATTAGAAATAAATATAACTTCTATAATCGCAGGTGTAGGTTTAGTAGGTGCGGTATTTGGACTTGCTCTTCAAGACTTCATTAAAGATATTATAAGAGGTACTAGTATACTTTCAGATGATTATTTCAAAGTTGGGGATATAGTTAAATATAAAGATATTGAAGGAAAAGTATTAATACTGGGTCTTAAAACCACTAAAATAAAAGATTTAAAAACAGGAAATATAGTATCTATTGCAAATAGAAATATTGATGAAATAGAAGTAGTATCAAACTATGTCTATATAAATATACCAATGCCATATGAAGTAAAAATAGATAAAGCCGAAAAAGCAATAGATACTATTATTAGTAAAATAAAAGAAATAGATCATGTTGAAGAATGTGCTTATAAAAGTGTTAATGATTTAGGAGAATCTAGTATACTTTATTTATTAGAGATAAAAACTAATGCTGAATATAAAAGACAAGTTAGAAGAGATTCACTAAAACAAGTTTTATTAGGATTAGAAGAACATAATATTGAAGTTCCATATAATCAATTAGATATACATCAAAAAAAGTAACTAAATAGTTACTTTTTTAAATACTTAAATACTCTATCATTAAAATCTTTAGCTTGCTCATATAATCCATGTGAATATCCTTTATAAATATATAATTCACTATTTTTAATACTTTTATTTAATAATTTAGATCCTTCTATTCCTAGTACTAAATCATCAGAGCCACCTATTATAAAAGTAGGACATTTTATCTTTTTTAAATCTTTATAAACGTCAAAACTTAAACATGATTTAGCCATAGTAATAAATCTATCAAAACTTTTTGGTTTACTTATATTGCTTAATAAACCAAATATTTTCTTTCCTTTTTCTATATATTTTCCAGTATATGATCTAATAGCAGTATCAATCATAATACTCTTATAATCATTTTTATAAGCCATATCTAACCATCCTGTTACTGATTCTTTTAGTATTTCTGTTGATTTCGGAGTAGTTACTACCAAAACAAGCTTACCTACTCTGTTTGGATAATTAATAGCTAGTGTTTGACCTATCATTCCACCCTGAGATACACCTATAATATCCGCATTTTCAATACCTAATTTATCCATACATTTTACTAAGTCTTCAGTCATATCTTTTATAGAAAAATTTTTAGGTAATTTATTTCTTCTACTAAAAGAGTATACAGTATAGTCTTTTGAATAAATCTTATAAAGAATTGAAAAAGGTACTGCTAAACCTTTTACAGTTTTAAGTCCATCTCCTACTCCTGGAATCATTATAAGATTTTTCTTTCCACTTCCAAATTTAATATAATTTGCGCTAAATTCTTTGGTAACAACTACACCATTTTTAGCCATATTATCACTCCTAAATAAAGTATAACATAAAAAAGATACATAAGTATCTTATTTTAATTTCTTTGACATATATATAAATGGTGTATCACATAAAGCAATAATAATTTCTAATATAGTCTTTGTAATCGCAATTGATATTATTATAGATATATCATAAATACCTATAAAAGCTAACGCTACAAAGAAAAAATTCTCTGTGCAATTGCTTATAATAGTTGCGATATTGTTTCTTAACCATAGCTTGTTTGGATATTTTTCTTTAAGTTTATTATATAGATGTATATCAAACATATTACTAACAAAAAACATTAAAGTGCTCGCTATAAAAGTTCTTATACTTATACCAAATAATGTTTTCATAGATTCATTGACTATATCTGTTTTATTAGGTACAAATGCTAATGTAAGTTGAGTAATAATTATAAAGATTATTGAACTACATATACTCATATATATAGCTTTTTTAGCATCTTCTTTACTATATTTTTCTGACATAATATCAGTTGCTAAGAAAATAGATGCAAATAAAGAATTACCTAATGTAGTTGTAAAACCAAATAAATCTATTGCTTTACCCACAACTAAATTAGCCAATATTAAGGATATACTAATCCAAACATATAGTCCTTCTTTTTTAAATAGCTTTTCTATTAAAACTACTAAACTAAAAATAACAACTATGTTTATAAAACCTAAAATAATATTCATATAAATCTCCTTCCCTTTTTTATACTTGGATGTGTAGGTTAACAAGTACGAGAATATTATACCATAAAAAAAGATAAATAGATTAAATCTATTTATCTATTATTTTGCTATATTGTTTTCTACAGCAAAAATTCCGTTTTTATCAGTCTTAGCAGATGCATTATACTTGTCACTACCAAATGCTAAAATTGGAATACCAATTATTGGTAAAACAGTACATAAGAATGCAAATCCATTAGATTTTCCAAACTTCTTTGAAAGATTATAGAAGAAGTTAAATGAAATAACTAATGCTGCAAATCCGCCAACATATGTTATATTCTTGAATGTAGCAAGTGCTGAAACACCAATCATAATTGGACACCACCACCATGCAAGACCTGCAATTTTAGCTTCAATCCAAGTGCTATATACTGGAATTAATGCTTTCCACCAAGCTTCACCAGCCTTCTTAAACATTTTACATTCAGAAATGATTAAGAATATTGCAATACCTAAAGCTATAAATGCAAGTATTACAAATAAAACTACTAATCCAGCACTTGCAGTTGCTAAATTATTCCAGAAATCAGTTGCACTATTTGTTGTAACTGTATCTGTTGTTAAATCGAACCCTCCATTGTACATACTAATACCTCCTTTACATTATTATATCATTCATAAAAGAAAAATCAATTTATTTCTTAACTATATTTACATATTTAAACAAAAAAAGTCGCTTAAGCGACTAATTTGCAATCTGGGGCTTTTCTAATACTAATATAAGAAATTATGTCCTCACTTTGTTATTTGTATTATAGTATATATTTTACTATTATCACAATATCTTAATCTTACGATTTATTTTACTTCATACCACATTTTTAATCTTATTCCATCATTAGAATCAAATCCACATTTTCTATAAAACTCTGAAACTTCAGGCATTGCACATAATTCAACATATATATCTGTATTTTTAATTCCATTATCATTAACATATTTTAATAATTCATTAATTAGAATTCTTCCAACACCTTTTCCTTGATACTCAGGAAGAACTACCACATCCTTAATATAATAAGATAAGCCTTTATCGCCAATTACTCTTGCCATCGCAATTATTTTTTCTCCATCAAAAACAGATACTCTAAACAAAGTATTTTCCATTGCTAGTTTAACTTGATCAATAGATGGAGCTTCATCCCAAACAGATTCCCACAAATATATAAAATCTTCAGCACTTAGTTCATTATATTTAATAACACAATTATTCATATAATCACCTCTATAATCATTATACCATGAAAAAAGAGAATTTTTACATTCTCCTAATATCTTAATCTTTAGATATAATTTTTTTAGAAAATTTTACGTATCATAATTATAAAAAGCAAAAGGATTAAACCAATCCTTTTGCAATTCATTATTTGATTTCGATATACTTTTTATTTTTGATTTGTTTGTTTTCTTTTTTAGGAACTTCAATCTTTAATGTTCCATCTTCAAATTTAGCTTTGATATCTTCTTCTGTAACTTCATCTCCAACATAGAAACTACGGGATGCTTCACCATAATATCTTTCGCGTCTAATATACTTACCATGTTTATCCTTTTCATCATTTTTATTTTCTTGTTTAGCATGAACTGTTAAATACCCATCTTCTAAACTTATTTTAACATTATCTTTCTTCATTCCTGGCAAATCAATGGCAAGTTCATAGTTATTATCCTTTTCCTCAATATCTGTTCTCATCATCTTGTTGTCATTTTTTGACATAAAGAATGAATCATCAAAGATATCATCAAACAAATCAAAATTTCTTCTTGGTACTAACATCATATCTATCAACTTCCTTTCCTAAATGTGTTGAGCCATTTGAGGTAAGCACATATCAAATATATAATTTTAATACCATAGTGAATATCTTTTTCTCACTACAATTATAATTATACTCAAAAATTAGCAGTTGTCAATATAGAGTGCTAATTTTTATTCTTTTGGATATAGATTTAGAAATATTTAAATCCTAATATCTTAAAATTTAAAGCAATGAAAAAGGCCAAAATCTTCATTCTAATCTTAACGGAATATTACTATTTTACGAATACAAAAAAAAACGAACTATTACTAGTTCGACTTTTTCTAATGGGGCTTTTCTGATACTAATATAAGAAATTAAGTACCCAATTTGTTATATATATTGTAACATAATTTTAAAAAAATATGTATTTAACATAAAAATATTTTTTTAAATATTATTATATTTATAAATTTTTGATTTTGGATTTTTTATTAAATTATGAATATTTTTAGTGCCAATTATTCTTGGAATATAAGTATACTTTATATATTCCTCAGCAAGCATTCCTGCACCATTTTTTCCTACAACATCATCAGTAAAAACTTTGTCAGGTAAGAAGTATATAGATTTTTCTATGTAATCTTCATAGTTATAACCTTTTCTTAAACAATATTGCTCACTTTCCGGGTCCAAAATAACGTATTTTTCACTTTCAATATCATTTTTAACTGCAACTACATAATGCATTAATCGTTTACTATCTAGTGGTAACTTAGATAGTAAAGTATAACTATTAATATTATATAAATTTAAAATAACTCTAATTGCTTCGGCATACCCTGCACACATTGCTTCTCCTTCAACTAAAGCTCCATATGCAGTTCTATATTTCAAATTAGTAGTGTCAAAGTTTTCTACTTTCCCAGTAAAACAATCAAAATAAGTTTTTCTATATCCTACATTTTCTTTGACATATTCTAAAACTCTATTTATAATTGCTTTTTGATTTTGATAATCTAGATTTAGTGTATTATTAATATCAGTTAGTTTTTTTTGTAATAATTCTATTTGATTCTCTGTATAGAATTTTCTACCATGTACGGGTTCATTAATTATTTTTTCAAAACTATACATATAAAAATCACTCCCCCTTTTTTTTATAAATAATTATCCATTAATGACTTCATCAATGAAATCTACAAATCCCATATCATCAGCTTGACCTATTTTTTTATCTTCTTCAGTTAAGTAGATATCATATTTATTTGCTTTTTTATTAAACAAAATTGAACTTAAAGGGTAACCTTCTCTCATATCTTTTGCTGGAGTATCTAAAATATAATACTCACTAGTAGTTTCTTCATGAGTATAAACTTTTCCATCTTTGATAATTACCATTCCTAATATCCATTTTGTATCTAATTTTCCATCTTTTCCATATTCTTTAACTAATCCTGTATAATAATCTATCATTTCTTGATCATTTAATCTTTTACCATTTACTCTTCTAACAAAAATACCTGGTTGTTTTTCTTCTGGAATTCCTACAATATACATTGTATCATCAGTAGCCATAGTTGGTAAATTTGATGCTTCATTATATGCCTTTGCTTTTATAGTAGCATTCTCTATAGCTGTTGAACCGTTTTCATCTACATCTATATCTACATCTATATCTTTTAATGATTTTAAAACTATTCCTCTTTCTAATAATTTATCCTTATATCTAGCAACTTTTGATGCGTTTCCAGTTGCAAATAAAACTTCTTTCATATTTCCTCCTATTATTTCAACGTATTAAATTATAACACAAATAATTGCTTTTTTAAACATAAATACTATTTTAAAACTAATTTATTTACATGTTTGTTATTAGTATTATCTTCTGATAAGATACCTTGAAAAATCGATAACATTTTTTCTTTAGAACTATTATCATAATTATTAGTAAACACTAAATTAAATAAATTTCGTGATCTATTTAAAAAATCCATACTTTCATAATAACCAGTTATTCTCTTTTCAAATTCTTCTTCTGTTAAACTCCTATTTTTTAATAATTCTTTTAATTTTTCTTCTGACCCTGGTTTAATAAAAATTGAATATATATTTAATTTCATATCTAATAATTCCTGAATACTATTATATGAAATATTTACTATTCTACATTCATCACTATTAGTCAAATCGTCTTTATACCAAGCATATTTATTTCCAAAAAATTCTTTAACTAGAACTAACTTATTATTTGCCTCTAATTCATTCATTTCAGGAATGGTCATAAATATACCAGATTTTCCATTTATTTCTCCTTCTCTAATAGGTCTAGTTGTTAAACCAACTATTTCTCTAATATTTGGAAAATTAACTTTAATACTATCAACGAAAAATGATTTTCCCACAGCTGAAGGACCAGATATTGTTATAATATTTCTCTCCATGATATTATTTCTCCTTTTCAACCTTTTTAAATTTACATGATATAGCACATAAAACAGAATCAATAAATTCATCTGTTCTTGTATACGCTCCATGTGTAATCATACCATTAGTACCTAAAATTGCCACTTCTTTTTCAGTACATCCCATGTATTTAGCTACTACATCAGATAATCTTTTATTCTTATCAAATTCATTTATTACATTTGTTGGCACTTCAATTCTTGCACTACAACCATAATAATATTCATCAAAATCTTTATTGTATATAACTGTCCATCCACATAAAAAATAATGATTATTAATTTTTTCTAAAATACCTTCCATAGCTATATACAAATTTGCAGAAACATCTTGACTTACAGCATACTTAATTCTATTTTTGCACCCTTTAATTCCTTCTTGATCACTTGAAGGTGTCTCTGAAACTCCTGATTTTGTATCAATAGATTTAATTTCATATTTTTCAAAATAATTTTTTAAGACAGAATTGACTGCATCATTTTTCGCTTTATTTTTTGAACAAATTATAATTTTATAATTTTGCATTTCGTATACTCCATTTCATTGTTTTTGTTTTAGGGGACTTCTTCCCTAAATTATAAATATCGTTAAGAAAATCTTCAGGATTATCTATAACAGGCATTTGCTGCTTCATCGTTTTTGGTTCTGATTCTTTCATTACTTCAACTAGATCTTTTTTATTGTCATATATTTGTGTATAACAAGAGTGCATTGCAACATATCCAGGAATTATTTCCTTTGATAAATCATTAGATAATAATCCTGCTAATAATTCATTAACTAAACTAAAAAATCCCATATCATATGGTAAACCAGTTGCTATATCTGTACTTCTGCTTTGGACATCACAATTTAAAACATTACCTTCTTTTCTAAATACCATACCTATTGTACATGGAAAATCCCTAGTACTTGTCTTATGTTGAATTCCATTAATATTTATTAGTGCCTTTCTTGTATCCTCATTTTTTTTAAATTGTTCTCTAATCCATTGTAATTGAGTTTTATTTTCACTAGTTAATTGATGAAAAATATAATAGCCATAATTAGAATTTATTTGATTATTGCTATCTACTAATGTTTCCCAATATTTTGATGCATTTGATAAACCATATTTACCTTCATCAACATTTAAAGAACCATAAAAATATGCTAATAGCTCTCTTGCAAAATATCGTAAAGATTTTTCATATCTTAAAGTTAGAACTCTATTCCTACAGTCATTCAAAACATATGTGACATTGTCTGCTTGTAAAGCTCGACCATTATGAGTGTCTACATTTCTTCCTTCTTGTTCAATGTATTCGATTCCTTTTTTTGCTAAATCATCTATAGAAGATTCAATAATAGTTTTTTCCCTATACATAACCATTCCCCCTTTAACGGCATTACAAAAATAGTGCAAATACCCATTTATCAAGCATATAAAGTACCATAAACACAGGTATTTGTCAAATTTTCAGACTTTTGTTATATGTTTCTTTAACTTATTCATCCATATTAAATTTTGCCTCACAATAGAACTCTCCTTCAAATAATCTTTTCAATCTATTTATTAATACCATATATTACTTGTTCTTATCTATATTTGTCATATAATCATTTAGAAAAATTGTACCATAAATAATCGAATTTTTCATTTTCTTAAACTATTACTATATTATTAATTAACTGATTTAAACATATACAATTTTGGATTAATTTGGTATTCTGAGACTACCATAATTTTAGTATAAAATTATAAGAGCATAAGAGAATGTCCCCAAAATCACAAAAAAGCCTTTAAAATAAGGCTCTTTCGTGGGGACAAACTTATTTCGCACTTGCGAAATCAATCCAATTTTTGGATTAGTTTTTTTATTTTTCCTTTATTTTATAACAAATTTTATGGATTATTTTTGGATTATATTAGAAGTTATTATAGCTAACTTAAATTTGTTATTTGGATTGTTTATATTAGTATAATCATCTAATATGGGGATTAATTTAAAGATTTTATCATTTTTATCTTTTACATTAAATACTATTTCATCAGGTATATCATTTATACTATAGTTAAAAGAAGGGTGTTCATAGTATTTAATATTTTTATCTTGTAATTCTTTTACATAATTATTAAACTGAGTTCTAGTTAGTGGCTGTGATAAAGTTACTATTTGATTAACTCCATTAAAGTTTAATTCAATAGGAATTTCAGCTAATCCTAAATTAGTTAATTGGTTTACTTTTTCTTTATATACTGATTTTAATTTTATATCTTTTACTTTTATACCATTTGAAGATTCAGGATCTTTATCAAATGTTATTGATTCTATAAATCTAGATATAAAGTCTTGCTTATCTCTAACTGACATTAAGTTCCATTCTTGAATAGTAAATTCTTTAAATTCTTTTTGATTCATAAATATTCTTGATATATCTCTTTGAACCATTATGTTTTCCACATTATAACTTCTTTTAATACAACTTCCTGAGTGTTTTTGTTTTTCCTTGTTCAATATATTTAATCTTTCATTAACTACTCTTAAATCTTCTTTAAAATCTTCTAATTCAACTGCTCCAGACATATATGCATTTTTTATTCTTTGTTTTTTTTCATTTAGTTCATTTATTTCTATATCATAGCTATTTCTATCTCTAGTAGTTTCTTTTTCTGCGAATAAAGGTAAACAATAATTATTATATGTTTCATCAAATAATAGTAATTCACATACTATTTTTTCAAATTCTCTTTCTATTGCTTTTTCATTAATATTAAAATGACAATGTTCACAGTTATAATACATATATTTTCGTTTTTTACCACCAGAACCTTTGCATTTTAATATTCTATTACAATTAGGGCATTTAATCTTTTGAAAGAATGTATAAACTCTATCTCTTGTATATGTTCTTTGATTTTTAGATTTTTGTAATTGGCATTCTTCCCATACATATCTTGGAACTATTGGATCTATTACATCAGTAAATATTAAATCTTCTTCATTATTCATAATCTTTTGCTTTTTAGATTTATGTTTAACATAATCTCCACAGTAAATCCTATTATTTATAATTTGTTCAATTGTATTATCTCTCCACTTTTTATTTAATACTTTTTCCTCAGTAAAAATAGTAGCTATTTGAAAATATGTTTTTCCAGTTAAATATAAATCAAATATTCTTCTAATAATAGGTGCAGTTGTTTCATCAATAACTGTTTTTTTATTTTCTTTTTTAAATCCTAGTGCTATTTTACCTGGTAAATGTCCAGATTTAATTGCACCATTTAGTCCAAACTTAGTTCTTTCAGATACTATTTCAATTTCTAGTTGTGATAAAACTGTTAACATCCTTACAAAGAATCTTCCATTTGCTGTTGAAGTATTAACATCATCTCTATCACATACTAAATAACAATTATATTTTTCAAGTAAAGATATTAATTCTTCTAAATCTCTTACTGAACGAGTTACTCTATCCAGTTTATAAGCAACTATATAGTTTATTTTTCCTTTTTTCATATCCTCAAGCATTTCTATAAACTGAGGCCTATGTTCCATATCTTTAGCAGATATTCCAGCATCACAATATACTTTATAAACATCATATTCTTTATATGCACATAATGATCTTAACTTTTCTTCTTGTTCACCTAAAGAAAAGCCTTCTCTTGCTTGATCTTCTGTTGATACACGAATATATATTCCAGCTTTATTATTATCCATTTTTGACTCCTTTCTATACTAAAAAAGAGAGTCAAAGATATAGTAAAAGCACTAATCTTTAACTCTCTATCATATTTAAAATAAATAATTTCTTTTGTTTTATCATAGGTGTACCTCCTTTTTAAGGGATATACTTCCTTTACTTGGCTTTATATATTATTCTTTTTATAACAAATTGTCAATAGATTAGTTCTTTTTTGATAATAACAAATATTTATGTAAGTCAGTAATTTTATGTGGATGATTTAAATCGTTAATATAAAAATTGTCATTACCATTAAAGAAAAGATATTTATTATTTTTATATTCAATTGTATGTGGTTCTACATATGCTAGATTAGTTGGCTCTATACATAATAGAGTTCCTTTATTTATTTCTAAATCTAATGATGCATAACTAAGTTCCCATTTAATCTTTTTCTTTAAATTATTACTGACAGTTATTTCTTGTTTTTTAATATTTAACATTTAAATCACCACCTTTCTTGCAACAAAAAAATAACTCTAACAATTTGAGTTATTTCTTATATTACAAATCGCGTGGTGCGACGAAAAACCTTAATGGGGCGGAATATGGGGATCGAACCCATGCATACCGGAGCCACAATCCGGCGTGTTAACCACTTCACCAACTCCGCCATTTCAATTAAACAATTGCATTCATAATATACCATATTATTTTACAAATAACAAGAGTATTTTTTTCAATTTAACTTAACTTTTACTTCAATTAGTGGTAAAATGATGACAATAGGTGAGTATTATGAAATTAATTTCAAGAAAAAAAATTGAAAAATTGATTGAAGAAGAAAAAAGAAAACAAGTTGAAAAGCTAGATAAAATAATTTATATTATTTTAATGTTTTTACTTTTTTCTATGTTAGGTTGGGTATGGGAATTACTATATGACTTTCTAAAACATGGAGTAATTGCTAATCACGGAGTATTACATGGTCCATGGCTACCTATTTATGGTGGTGGGGGTGTATTTATGTATCTAGTATTAAACAGATATAAAAATAACTCCATAATAGTATTTATGGGAGCGTTTGTATTTTGTACAATAATAGAATACTGTACAGGTTGGTATCTAGAAACATTAAAGCATCATAAATGGTGGAGTTATATAAATATGCCATTTAACATTGATGGAAGAATATGTTTATTAGCGTCTATATTCTTTGGAATATCAGGATTAGCTTGTATATATGTATTTGCTCCTAAGATAAGAGAATTTATGAAGAAATTTGATTTAAAATTTGTAACAGTTGTATGCTTAGCTTTATTCACAATATTTATAGTAGATTTCATATATTCAGATAAGCATCCAAATCTAGTTGAAAAATATAAAATAATAGATACAGAAAAAGTTGGAGAAAATAGATTATTTAAAAAATAGAAACCATTTGGTTTCTATTTTAATTTTATAATTGAATACATTATTACCATACCAATTATAATAGCTATTATACTTATTATAATTGCACTAGCATTTCCTTTTTCATTTAATTCTGGAATATCTTCTGGCATAACTTCCTTAACTTCACTATCTTCAAATACAGTTGGATTTAAATCAGATGTTTCTTCTACTTTATTATTCATTATTGGGCTTTGATTAAATATTGTATCTGATAGTTCATTTTCATTATATTCACTTGGAGTGATATCTGGCTTAATATCATCTAAATCATCTACTTCTGGTACTACTGGAGTTTCAGGAACAACTGGTGTTTCTTCTACTACAGGGGCTGGACTTGGGGCTATAGGTACTGCTGTTGCTTGTGCTAATTTAGCAGCTTCCTTTGCTCTTAAATAAGAATCATATTTAGCCTTCATTTCTTCATTAAATCTATTTAATTGTAACTGAATATTAGAAAACTCAACTTCTAAATCTTCAACTGGATTTTTCTTTAAGAAATTAAGATATTCTTCTTCAGTTATAATTGGATTATTCTTTGTAATTTCATTTAATTCAGCTTTTAATTCTTTTTTTCTTGCTTCTTTTAAATCGTTTTTATATTTTTCAAATAAAGCTTTCTTTTGTTCATCTGTATAATTTGGATTATTCAAAATATTCATTACTTCATTTTCGTTATAATCTAAACTTCCTACCATATATATCCCGTCTCCTATCTTATACAATTATATTATAACTAAAAATATAGTGTTTTGTAAAGTTTTTTTGCTTATTTTATAAGAGTTTTTGCCATTTTTATCATCAAAAAAAGGCATTTTCTGCCTTTAAAAGTTAAACATTAGTATTGATGGTTTAATTATTAGTAATAAACCTATTAAAATTGTTAGAATTCCAGCGACTAAATGCGCATATTTACTATATTTTGTTGATATTCCTGTTACCTTAAATGTTATCATTGCAATAGCAAATACAATTATATCATCTATTAAAAAGAATAAAATGTATAAAAACATATATAATGCATAAGTACCAGTACTTAAATTATTTAATGATAATATTTGAGTAAAAATAAGTGGTAATCCAATTGAACACATCATCTCAATCAAATTAACAGACGCTGCTAATAAAATAATTCCAAATATTGCAAGTAAGAATGATCTTTCTTTCATAATTTTCATAATGTTATTCATTATTTTTTTTCTATTTTTAGAATCTACAACATCACAGCCATCATCTTTTTTTCTTGCCTCAATATATTTTTTTAAATTGAATAAACCAACTAATATTGCTACTGCAGCAATTATTATTCTTATATAAACTATTTGATTAATAAATGTAGCTAAATTAAGCCAAGCTAACATAAATGCCAAATATACTAAACCTGATGTAAGTATAAAAGTTAAACCTAATATCCACATTCTTTTTCTGTCTTTACCATTAATAAGCATTGTTATTAAAAAGATTAATATCCACATAGCACATGGATTAAACCCATCTACTAAACCTAAAACTACTGATAAAAGTGGTAATGATACTTTTCTTGGATTAACTTTACCTAATATTGGTAAATCATACTCTTTTACTTCTTCTTTTTTCTTTTTTTCTTTTTCTATTACTACCTCTTCATCATTTAAAATCTTAGAAACTACATCTACATATTTTTTTGATGATTTAGCTTTATTTATTTGATCTATTATTCTTTCATTTGTAACCCCATCTAAATAACCACTTATTACGTTATCACCTATTATTAAATAAGGAACTCCATTTGAGTGATTATTCAATTTATCCTGTATTTTTACCCATTTTTTTCTATTATCCTCACTATGCCATACTTCAAATTTAACTAGTTTAGCACTTTTTTCAGTTTGAAGATATTCTTCTAAGAATTCTTCTTCTTCAGCACAATGTGGACATCCATCTCCATAAAACAAATACATATTTACTACATTTTCTGCTTTTACTCCTATAGGAAAAACCATTAATAACAATAGAAGAATTAATACTTTTTTTATTCTATTCATACTTTTTTAACACCTCTTCTATTTCTTTATAATTCTTTTCCCCTATTAATCTATCTACTTCTTGATCATCTTTAATAAAAATTAGTTCAGGTAATGTCTTACCAACATTATATTTTTTAACTTCATCTTCATCAAAGTCATAATCAAGACTTTCTATTTCTACATTATAATTTTTATTTATCTTATCTAGCGCATTGTTTGTTATTAAGCAAGCAGGACACCATAATGCACCAATCTTTATAATCTTCATAAAATCACCAATAACATTATACCATAAAAAAAGAGTTATTCTATGGTAAAATTAACTCTTGTCCTATACTTAAAAGATTAGAAGTAAGATTATTTATACTTTTTAACTTATCTACGGTTGTATTATTATTTTTTGCAATGGACCATAAACTATCTCCTTTTTGTACTATATAAATATTTTGTGATGGTACTTTTAATACTTGTCCTATACTTAGTAAATTACTACTTAAGTTATTTAATGTTTTTAAAATATCTACGGTTGTATTAAACTTTTTAGAAATAGACCACAAGCTATCTCCTTTTGCTACCGTATAAGTATTTTGGTTAGATGATGATGAGTCTTCTGAAGGTATTTTTAATATTTGTCCTATACTTAATAAATTAGATTTAAGATTATTAAATTGTTTTAATTCATCTACTGATATACCATATTTTTTGCTTATTGACCATAAACTATCTCCTTTTTGTACTATATATTCATTATTAAAGGTATAATAATACGGAACTCCCAATTGCGTTGAAATAAACTTTATTACAGATTCAGCATATTTTTTATAGTCATTTTTAAGATTATTGGCATCATTTTGGTTATTAATATATCCATAATTAATAATTATCGTCTCAATATTACCAGTATTTTTTAATAATTCATCATAATCTTTACTAGTATCGTTTTCATCTCTTCTTTGATACACTTTATTTACTTTTATACCTCTTTCATTAAAACTATTTTCAAGTTTATTAACTAAAGAATTAGAATTTTTTAAAGAATAAATTATTTCAACTCCTTCTTCATCACCTTGATTTAATCTATTTGAAATAGCTATTACACCTTTATTATTACCAAAAGCATCTTTTATTAAGTCACTTCTTTGACTTATATTTAAATCTGTATCAGTATCTCTAGTTAAATATGTATTTATACCTAAACTATTTAATCTATCATTAATATACTTACTAATCATTAAATTAAATTCTTTTTCTACAATACCATTTCCAGTATAACCAGTATCTCCACCGCCTCTATAAGCATCAATAACTATCATATAATCACCTATAAAAATTATATGCATAAAAAAACTAGTTTATAACTAGTTATACCATAGAAGGATCAATAGAATTAATTGCTAATTTTAAAGTTTTATGATCATGTATATTAGCATAACTATTCTTATCTTCTAATTCGTATGAATAATAAGTTGGTATTATATTACCAAATACATCTATATTTAATGAACCACATACTACATCATCTTCTATTAACTTAGGTAAAGGATATTCTCTTCTATACTCTTCTAATATTCTATAAGATTTAATTATATATTTAACATTAGATTTATTATTAATATCTATCATTTCTTCTTCAGTTATATCTGCCGCTCTTCCAACTTTATCAATAACAAAAAGTTTATTTTCAGTTTTTGTAATATTAAAGTGTTCTTTTAACAAATCTATATTATTATCTTTAATCTTACTAAGACCTTTCTTATCTAATTCTAAATTATGAAAATAATCGTTCGATAATCTAATTTCTAAATTAGTTCTTTTATTTATTTGATAAAGCATTCCAAGTACATCAAATGACATAACAGATCCATTTGTTACTATAACCATATTTCCAATATTAGTCTTATCTTCCATTATTCTTTCTGTTATTCTTTTCAATTGTTCTTTTGCTAAAAATGGTTCTCCACCAGTCAACATAAATTCATTTATTCTACATACATTATCAAATACATAATCTATAATATCTAAATCCATGTTTTCACTTTGTTTTTCACCTCTAAAACAATGTCTACATTCTAAATTACAATCTCTAGTTATTTCTAAAGACATATTTCTAACATTTAATCTTTCCATTTTCATCTTCCTATCTATGTTGATTAAAAAAACTCGATAACTCGAGTTAAAATTTATTATGGTGACCTGTATGGGACTTGAACCCATGAATGTTGCCTTGAGAGGGCAATGTGTTAACCGCTTCACCAACAGGCCATTAAAAATAGACTATATAGTCTATTTTTCTTTTGTAAAGAATACCATTCCAATTACAGATAATACAGCAATTACTGATATTACAATAACTGGTATAATAACTGATTTTTGTTTTTCATCTTTCTTGTTATTTGATTTAACTAAACTTTCAACTACATCTTTATAATCTTTATTATTATAAGCATCTTTAATAGTCCCTTTTATTTCATCTGTCATATCACTAGAGAAACCACTATAGTATTTATCTCCAATTACCATAAATGGAACTCCATTTGCTTCTGTTCCTAATTCTTTTGCAACTTTTTCCATTAACTTAGCATTATCTTCACTGTACCAAACTTCATAATCAACTAAAGTATAGTATTTTGAATATTCTTCATCTTTAGATAATTCATCAAACCATTCTTCAGCTTCAGCACAATGTGGACATCCGTCTCCTCTAAATAAATATACGTTTACCTTTTTATTCTCTTTTGCTTCATTTTTCTCTTCAGCACTTACATTAACCATAAATGGCATAAATAATACTAATGCTAATACAATTAAAAATTTGATTTTTTTCATCATCCATACCTTCTTTCTTTTTAATTATACCATAAAAACATCAAATACAATCACTTAATTACTATATTTCCTGTAACATTTTTTAAAGTAAAAACATTTTTTCCTTTATTACATTTCTTTTTAGTAATATTATATTTTTCATTTTTTGTATATCTAAATAAACAATCTGATTCTTTATCTACTTTTATATTTAAATCACCAGATGTAGTTTCTATTCTAGATTTATCATTAATAACAAAATCATCTATTTTTACATTGCCAGTTATAGTCTCTATATCACAATTTCCTTCTAACTTATCAATAAAAATATCGCCTGTAGAACTAGTTAGATTTAATAATCCTTTTATATTATTAACATTAACTAATCCAGATACATTGCTTATATCTACGTCTATAGTATTTTCCATCATTACATTTCCTGCGTTATTATCTATTATTAAATAATTATTAAAACTATCTATTTTTATATTTCCAAATCCATTTTTAATACTAATAGTATTCATAAACTTATTAGGAATATATATTTTAAATATAGTTTTTCCAAATATATTCTTATTAGATTCAGAAATATATAATTTATTATTGTTATTTTTTTTATTATATAGATTAGAAGTTGATCTTCCAGTTTGTTTAATAGTTAACTTATCATTATCAGTAGAATAGTAATACACTTTAGCGTTCATAAAATCAAAATATAAACCATCTATAGTATCAATGTTATATTCTTTTTTAATAATATGAATCTTGTTATAATTCTTCTTATTATCCTTTTCTTGTTTTTCTAAACCTTGAATTCTTTTAACTAAAAATATTACTAGTACTAGTAATGTAATAACTAACATAACAAATATCATTATTAATAATTTCATAATTGAACTTTTATTTTTCATATCTTACACCTAGAATAATGTTATCAAAATAAAAAGAAAAAAGCAACTAATGGAAGCTTCTTTCTCTTTTATATTTATACTGCATCATTTCTAATATTTCTAAATTTTTTCTCTCATCTACAATAAAGTTTTTTAATATTTCTTTTATATATTTATCTTCTATTTCATTCATATTATTTGTATACATAATTATTCTTTCTTTTGTTAATCTAATATTTATTTCTAAAAGTTTATCTTTATCTTCTTCATAAAATAATTCTTGAACTATAAACCCTTGATGATTAGGTTTACCTCCAAGTAATCCTATTAACCTACCTATAATTTCAAAATGTATCAATGAATCATTAGATAGTTTATTCATATTACTAGAAAAATAATTATCTATATTATTAAACTTATAAGTCTCATATTTATATAAAAGAAAACTAGTTAAATCACCAAATCTAGAAGTATAATTCTTTTTTAATATTTCTGCGTACTTCTTACTTTTCCCCTCAACTTTAATTTCCATATTACTCACCTAATGAATAATATGAAAATTAATTGTAATTATTCTATCTCTTTAAATTTTTCATATATTTTAACCATTGCATAAGTATCTAATTCACAGTAACGAAGCAATGATTCTCTTATTTTATTTATTTCTTCTTTTGATTTGTTTTTCATATCTAAAAATGATGATGAGGCTTCTTCTCCATTATGAATAAGTTCTAAATTATGATAATCAAGTGATGGATCATCAGGATAAAGTGCTGGTAAAACATATTTTATAGAGTATGATCCTTCCATTTGTTTTGTATAATACCAATGTTTAAAAAATGGAACCATAAAATCAACCATATTACTATTTATTCTATCCATATCTTCTTTATATTCAGGATACATTTTAGAAATTTCATTATTTCTAGCGGGTTCAAAAGATTTATTATATATAATAACACTACCATTATCAGGAATATCTTTAATTAAACTTTCCGCAAACTTTCTAATAAAATCCTTATCATTTATATCCGCTAAAAACTCTTTATGACTAAGTTTGCCTTTTTCATCTAATATATGTAGTGAATATTGAAAAGTAATTTGTTGATATGGACGAGTACCTTCTATTTCAGGTATAACTAATTGACATGTTTCATAGTCTAAAAAATAAAGTGGATACTTTAAACCATTCATAAATTCTTTTATTTCTTTTTTATTTATTTTTGGCTTTGTATCATTTAATTCAAAATCTATTTGATCAAATACTTTTTCATTTATTTTTTCGTTTATTAAATCTTCATATGAATATTTTCCATTATGATAAAAAGATAGTTTATCTTTCATTTTTAAAAACATACTATTTATACTAAATATATTTTTTTCAGGTAAATGTCTTGTACAATACTTAAAGAAAGGACATGGATATGGTTTAAAACAATGTTCATCAATATCTATATTAGGTTCTTTTTCTGATTCTAGCATTTCATTTATATCTTTAATATTTTCTTCTATTTCTTTTTCTTTTGATCTTGCTATATCTGTAATATCTTCTATTTCAAAAAATTCTTCTAAATTTAGTTTTTTATGAAATATATATTTGCTATTAACATGCATAACATTTACTGATTTGATTTTATAGCCAAGCTTTTTTAATATATATGCTTGAAATGATGCATCATCTTTATAAATATCCTTTAGTTCAGATGAACTTTTTACTTCATAAATATTAAGACCATCATCATCTATTTTCAATATATCAATACTTGCGAATAAATTATCAAATTTAAATGAAGCTTCACATATAATTTTTTTATTTTGTTTTAAATACTCTTTTGTTTCCATAATCATCTTTATCAAAGCTTCATTATATCTAACTAAAGAATAATTACCAAAGTAAGATCTTGCTAAATCACCTACTTCATTACCATTATCAAGTACATTTTGATTCATGGTATCTATATATTCTTCTGGTTTATATTTTTTTAACCAAAGTAATTTTTTACATTGAACATAATTGCAATATAAAGATTTTGATATATTTGCCATATTATCACCTAAATACATTTTAACACTAAATAGACATAATTCGATAAAAATGTATCATTATTTTAATCTAATATGATATAATTTATATAGATTGGAGGTTTTAGTGTGTATAACGATTATTATAATGGTTATAATTATAATTCTTATGATACTGCCGCTGCATCAGGATTAGCTGCTGGATTCTTAGTATTTTATTTAATTTATATTATGATAATTCTAGCTGTATCAGTAGTTCAAATAATTGGTATGTGGAAAACATTCAAAAAAGCTGGTAAAGGTGGATGGGAAGCAATCGTTCCTTTCTATAATACTTGGACTTTATTTGAAATATCTGGATATCCAGGAGCATATATGTTCTTCGGTTTCATTCCTTGTGCAGGACCTATTATTTTATTAGTATTTGAAATAATGGCAGCTATTTCGTTATCTAAGAAATTTAATAAATCAGGTGGATTTGCTGCTTTATTAATCTTAGTACCAGTTGTAGGATATTGTATCTTAGGATTTGGTAATGACGAATATGATGATTCATTAGGTGAACATAAGAATAAAAGTGAAGAAACAGTTGTAGTTAATACAACAAAAGAAAGCACTACTAAATCTACAGGAGATAAATTCTGTGGAAATTGTGGAACAAAAGTAGCCAAAAATGCTAAACATTGTTCTAATTGTGGTAAAGAATTATAATAAAAAAAAGATCTATTTATAGATCTTTTTTTATTTCTTATTTGGATTAAAATCTTCTAAAGTCAATTGATAATATTTAATTTCCTTATCACTTTTCTTTTCTTTTGATATTAATGCTCTTTCTCTTGGTTCTAAACCATAATTTTCGTACCTAGAAAAATTCTTAATATTATATATATCTGGTACCAAGCTTTTAACATCACTTTTACTAACAAGATACTCAATAGTTATATTTCTTAATTGAGTATAGTGATCAAGAAGCATTTTTAATTTTCTTGCTTTTTTACTACTTAAATATCCATCCGGACTCATATTAGCCATTAATTTAAATGCTTCATTTAACTCATCTTTAATGTCTTTCCCCACTAAAGAGTTTTGTCTAATTACTCTTCTATTATTATATTTTAAAATATTATAAATAATATTATCAACATATTCATCTAAAATGGTATTCTTATCTAGTGCTACACTTTCACCTTTTTTTACATTCCAATTTCTTTGTTCTGCAAAGTATTTAAGACGATCTAAAAAATAATTACCATTAACAGTATCAATCTTAAAAATAGGAGCGAATCCCTTTGTCTCATATTTTCTATATGGGTATTGAACATCATAAAAATAACCACTTAAATCTATATTTGGATTATATTCTTTTAAAACTTCTGGTGCTTCTTTAATAGGAATATCTATAGTTTTTAAATCTAAACTAGCTATATCAATAAAATCTCTTTTTAACACACCATCATCTAATAAATCTAATGCATTTCCTGATCCATTTTTTCCATTTAATAAATAATATCTTATCTTACTATTCTTAGCCATAAAGTCCTCCTTATTGGTATTTTAATATATATTAAAAGAATTTAATTGTCAAATATATTTTATAATTATAAATTAGTAAGAAGGTATGAACAAGAATAATATTCTGTTTTAGGAATAGAAATAGAAATAATAAAATAGAATTATATAAAGTGAGGTTTTTATATGTTTGTTATTATAAGTATCGTTATTATATCTATAGTAGGAACACTTTCTCATTTTCTATATGATATAAGTAATCATAATAAGTTCATTGGATTATTTTGTGCGGTTAATGAAAGTACATGGGAACATATCAAAATAGCTCTTACTCCTACTATATTATGGAGTTTAGTAGATGGAATTAAATATGGCTCTGAACCTAATTATTTTCTAGCTAAATTTGTAAGTTTATTAATAATAATTATATTAATGCCAGTATTATTTTATGGATATCTATTAATTACTAAAAAAGACCTTTTTGTATTAGATATATTAATTTTTTATATAGTTATAATAGCTAGTCAATTAGCATTTCACTATATAATAAAAGCACCTCCAGTAAATAATGTTATTAATTATTTATCTTGTGTTGGAGTATTCTTAATCTTCGCAGGTTATTTAATACATACTGCATTACCTGGAAAAAGTTTTCTATTTAAAGACCCAAAAGCAAATAAATATGGATATGAAGGTCATACCGAAATTAAAAGAAAAAAATAAAGAGATTCATTTGAATCTCTTTTTTAAAACTCATAATATACTGGTGCTTCAGTAAATGAATTAATAGAAGCTTTAGCATTTTTAAGATATAATACTTCAGTATTATCATCATCTGCTGAATACATTCCTTTTAATTCAGGATTCGCATCTAACATACTAACCTTAGCTTCTCTTCTAGGATCTTCTACTACTTCTCCTTCTAATCTTATCCATTTTCCATCTACAAAACTAGTTATTTCTATCTTTGAATTTTTTTTCATTTGTTTAGCTACATTTTTAACTTTACCAGTTTGAATATATAACTTATCTTCAAATATATTTAATGCACCAAAAGGTCTAACCCTAGGTTGATCCCCATCTACTGTAGCAATAAAAAATACACCACATTTCTTTAAAAAATTATATACCTCTAACATAATTAATCCTCCTAATATAAATATACCACAAAAAAAGGATTATGCAATCCTTCTTAAATGTTTATATTCTTTTACTGCTTCTATATCCGCAGGTAACCAATCTACTGATTCTAACTCTGTTTTATCAAGCCATTTCATATCATCATATTCCATATTCTTATCATCATGTCTAACAAACTCTACATCATCTTTCAAAGTACAAATATAAGTATGCATAATAAGATGAAATTTAGGATAATCATATTGAATAGTTTTTAAGAAATCTATTATATTAACATCTGCATTTAATTCTTCTTTTATTTCTCTAATTAAAGCTGGTTCATCAAATTCATTATGTTCTATTTTTCCACCAGGAAATTCCCATTTTCCTTTAAATTCACCATATCCTCTTTGAGTCGCAAGTATTTTACCTTCCTTAACTATTATTCCCGCAACTACTTCTACTATTTTCTTCTTGTTCATACTTATACCTCTCTTCTATTATCATTATAGAATAATATTGGTATGTTGAAAAGTGAATAAAAAGCATAATAGATATTCCATATAGGAATATCTATTTAATCTCAATATTTATATATTCTTTGATAAATCTTTTAGGGGCATTTGTTAAAAATTTCTTATTAAAAATAACATCTATATCTGTTGTTGGTAATGTCTCTTTAATCTTTATTTCTTTATATTTATCATTATCTTTAACAATATTACTAATTATATATCCTATACCTAAATTATTATCAACCGCATTAAGTATTACTTCACTTTTATGTATATTCATTATCTTTTTAGGTTTAACATTATTCTTTAATAATACTTCATTTAATGCTTTTCTATTACTTGTACCTTCAATAGGTAATATTAATGGAATATTCTCTAAGTCTTTTATCGATTTAATATCTTTGTAATCACTATAATTATTCTTATTACATATAAATGAATATTTAACTGTGGATAACTTTATAATATCAAAATCTTTATTATTAGTATTAACTGGTCCAGTATCTATAATAAAATCAATAGTATGTTTATCTAATAATTCTAGTAATGCCCTAGTTGATCCATTCATAAGAGTTATTTCAATATTAGGATATCTATTATGAAAATCAACTATCTTATCAAAGAAGAAGAATGATGCGATATGTGATGGTAAACCTATATTTAATTTACCTCTTTCTAAGTTTTCAGCTTCAAGCATTATTCTTTCCGCAGTTAATAAATTACCATAAGACTTTTCCACATAAAAAAGTAACTCTCTTCCTTTTTCAGTTAATTCTATTCCATTATTATTTCTATAGAATAACTGAGTTTCTAATTCATCTTCTAACTTTTTAATAGATTTACTTATCGCTGATTGTGTAGTATAAGTAAATTCCGCAGTCTTAGAAAAACTTCCATATTTCGCTACATCATAAAATACTTTATATAGATTTAAATTAATATTTTTATACATACTATCACCTAGAAATATTATAACATAAAGAAAAAAACTAACAATATGTTAGTTTTATGTCTTAAAAATGGCAGGGGATGAGAGAATCGAACTCCCAACCACAGTTTTATTTTAGATTATTAATCAGTAACAGTTATGGAATTAGTAATGCCTTCAGATATTTCACCATCACTATCATGAAATTTATAATCAGCATAGTAAACACCATTTTCAGCAGGATATACATTTAAATAATAATAGTCATTTATAGTATTTTGAAAATTTTCACAATTTCCTTCTTTTACTACAACATCGTCCTTGTAAATTCTAACATAATCACAACTATAACGTTCAGTTCCACCAGAAATTCTAATATTAATATTAACTTCGCTGACTTTTGAACCAGATATAATTTTTGAATTTTCTTTAATAGAAGGAACTGTTTTTAAAGGAGGGTTCAAAGCATTAACAGTTAAAGTTGCTTTAATATTTGAATCATCCTTACTTGTAACAGTTATTATGGCAGTTCCTTTAGTTTTTGCAATTATTCTGCCATCTTCAGTTACTTTAACAACTGATGAATTACTTGAAGACCAAGTTATTTCCTTATTATCTGCATCTGTTGGAAATACTACAGCTTTTAATTTCATTGAATCATCTTTTATTAAATCTAGACTTGTTACATTATTTAACTGCTCATCATATATTTTTATTTCATTAGGATGAATGGCTACATAATTAACTCTTATGTTAAATTCAACATAATTACCACCTTCTAAATCTTTTATTGTTATTTTTGTATTTCCTACTTTTTTACCTACACAACTAATTTCTATATGACCATCATTTGTTATTTCCCTTCCACTACATGATGCAATGTCAGGATTTGAAGATGTATAAGATATTTTATGGTTTGAATGATAATAATCAACGTTAAGATTCAGTTTTATTGTTTCACCCCTATTTATAGTCAAATTACTAGTTTTTAGTGATAATAATACTGGTTTTTGAGTTAAACTTTTAGTAAAAGTATAGGTATTACCATTCAATTTCATATATAGTTTATTATTATTAATATGCATATCATATTTTGTTACTAGTTTTGTACCAGTTTCTGATGGATTTTCTAATAATAAATTTCTTAAAATTTCAGTTTGAGGCGATGAATCATTTAAATATGTATTATAATCATCATCACCAAAAGCAACTATTTTACCTTTATAGTACTCCATTCGATATGGAATAACATCTAATGAATGGTGATCATACCATTCAATCTCATTAATTTTCATATATGCATCATGACCATCTAAATACAAATAGTATCCTTTTATTTGGTTAATTAAATCTCTTTCTTTTTTTACTATATAATCATAGTCAGTAATTACAATATTTTTATCATCAATTATACAATATCCATCTTTATTTTGCCTAAAATGATTAACTGTTTCTCCCGAAAAAACTGTATTTTTTTCAACTAATACTATTTCTATTCCTTCTAACCTGAATCCATAACCTTCAGTACCAGCTTTTTCTCCATTTTTTGCCCAGTTCATCCAACCAAAGTTTTCAGCATGTACTCTATAATATATATCATAGTGCTCTGCCATTTCTCCTGTTAGTCTTATTTGAGCAGCTTCTAGTCTTAATCCTAAACCACTTGTCCCAGACATTTCTCCATTTTTAACAAATGGTTTCCATCCTTGATATTGTACATGTGTATTATATTCAATATCACCAGGATATTTTTGATTCATTAGTTTAACTTTAAGTCCCTCTAATCTTAAACTCATTCCACTTGTTCCTGCCATAGCGCCATCATATACTTCTTTTTGCCATCCTATATATTGAACATGTGTTGTATAACTAACTAGTTTATCGTCATTTAATTTTCTAAAAGCTCTTTGTGAATTAGTATTAGCTCTTATAGGAGGTTCTTCCCCTTTATCTACTAAAACTATTTCAATTGCCTCTAACCTAAATCCATAGCCTTCAGTACCAGCCATTTCATCATTCTTTGCCCAATTCATCCAACCAAAGTTTTCAGCATGAACTCTATAGTATACATCATAATGTTCTGCCATTTCTCCTGTTAGTCTTATTTGTACTCCTTCTAGTCTAAATCCAAGACCAGTAGTTCCAGACATTTCTCCATTTTTAACATATGATTTCCATCCTTGATATTGCACGTGAGTTCTATATTCAATATCGCCAGTATATTCTTGATTATTAAGTTTTACCTTAAGTCCCTCTAATCTCAAACTCATTCCACTTGTGCCAGCAACTTCTCCATCACTTTTTTCTTTTTGCCATCCTATATATTGAACATGTGTTGTATATTTAATTTTTGAATTATTTTCTTCTGCATTAACGTTAATTATGGAAGATGGTAATAAATAAATCATAAAAATGATTAATAATGAAATAATTATTTTTTTATTTATTATTTTATTCATCAAAACCACTCCTTTTATATTTCTAAAACAATTATAGCATATATTTAATTTAAATAAACAATATTAAATCAATTAGTTTCACTTTAAAAATAATATAATAAAAAACTCTAACAAATAGTTAGAGTTAATAATCTAAATGGCAGGGGCGGAGAGAATCGAACTCCCAACTAAAGTTTTGGAGACTCCTATTATACCATTTAACTACGCCCCTATCTCAAGGACAAATTAATAATACCATAAATAGAACTATATTT
>Ga0129307_1000534_pt1 | contig 57659 bp, 57 predicted proteins | sample P1105metagenome_FD_94437 | JGI IMG/M metagenome (GOLD analysis project Ga0129307, IMG submission 94437) | Capybara group fecal microbial communities from Wisconsin, USA - P1105 metagenome | ecosystem: Host-associated > Mammals > Digestive system > Large intestine > Fecal | place: USA: Wisconsin... | reverse complement strand
GTGGCTTTTCTACCTCTACGCGGCCTGATTTCATCCACTCAGGCAACACTTTCTTGCTTTTACGCCTGATTTTGTGGCTTTTCTACCTCTACGCGGCCTGATTTCATCCACTCAGGCAACACTATCTTGTTTTTTTCCTTAATTTTGTTGCTTTCACCCTCCTGTTATTCAATATTTAATTATTATTGCGCCTGTCTTGTCGGTACGATAGATTATACTTCCCACGTCCGTGAGGCGATCAAGTGTTTCTGGGGATGGGTGGCCGTAGTTGTTGTATCGACCGCAGGATACAACAGTGAAGTCTGGTGATACCGCTTCCAGAAACTCTGGGCTACTGGAATACTTCGAACCATGGTGCGGGCACTTAAGAATAGTTACTGATGTACCATCCCCAGATGCTTCAAGACTTGAGGTGTCTTCCCCAGATGCATTACGTCTTGAGGTATCTTTTCCAGATGTATCACGCCTCGAGGTTTCATGACTTTCTTTCCAGGCAAGATAGGTTTCGTCCCGCATGGCTTCGACAACATAAAGTTCAACCTCGCTGCTAATATCGCCCGTGTAAAGGACCTCGACACCACTATAGATGTAACTAAATACAAGTGAGTAATCATTACCGCTATGCTCTATCTCCTCTCCTCCGCTAGGGTATAAAACATAGATTTTGTCATCGATCACATCGCCCTCACTTAGCTCCAATAGTTTTGTTCCTTCCATCTTCTCCTTTCCTTTTTTTAATAACTCCTGCTGCGAAGATAAATCAGTAGCATTATCTCCAGAAAAGTTCAGCATAGATTCAGTGATTTCTCCTGACGAACTAAACATCGCTTCAAGAATATGCGCGTAGTTCTCGTCCACATCGGTATCTTTCGACACAGCTACATAGTCCACCTCGATGCCATAAAGTTCTTGGTTCTCCAGCAGGTACGCCACTCCACTCATGTGATCTAAGTCCATATGCGAAATAAATGCACAGTCCACCCTCGAGACACCGTAGTACTTTAGTGCAGGAATTATTGTGTAATCCCCAACTCGCTCGTAGCTTGTTGAGCCCCCATCCACCATGTAACACCTGTCCCCTGTGCGTATGATTGATCCATCCCCCTGTCCTACATCGAGAAATGTTATCCCCGCCGACATCTTATTAAGAAGCTTCACCCCGCCTATCTCTAACGCTGAAACAATTGCGAATGAAGCAAACACAGCCACCAGCACATAACTACGCCAGCCCACATATTTGCTGAGGCGTTTACGAAATACCAACCAGGCTAATCTTTTTCTTTTTGCATTTTCCAGCTGATTATTCTTTTTCTTTACTATTGACTCAATTGCTTCTGAATAATCTATATTCTCTTCTTTATCAGATTTCTTTAATTTCTTCTTATCGCCTGATTTCTTCGACTTCTCCTCTACGCTCTCACCTTCTTCAGCACTCACACCTTCCTTCAGATTCTTCATAACAAGTATCTCATCCTCCAACTCTTTAACTCGTCTTTCAAACCAAAAAGCGAACTCTTTTTTTCTCTTACTTAGTAGCAAATAGATACTAACTATCAACACTGCAATCAGAAGATACATCAATCCCATCTGCCAGATTTCCACATGCCCAGTTATCACTATTGCACCTGGAATTGAAATGAACACACGGCACAGCCACTCATAAAACTTCAGCAGCACATGACATCCCCAGACAAATGGCATGCTGTACGGTCCCAGTATCGCAACCAACATTCCCATAGCCACAACAAAAGTTAATAGCGGAATGATGATAAGGTTCAGTAGCAGTGAAAAAACAGGCACCTCATAGTAGGTCCGCATAATCAGCGGCAGCATCCACAGGTTGATAGATATGGAGATTATCACACCCTCAACGAAGCCCTTGATTCGACCCTTTCTCCTAAGCTTCTTGATAAACTTAAAACTTCGCCTATCAAGCACCTGATGAATCAGCATCTCGCCCGTAACGACACCCATCACCGCCATGTAGCTCATCAGCATGCCCGTAGAAAAGAGGGAGTCGGGATTGTGGATCACCATGATGAGAAGTGCCTCCACCATGCTGGTAGGTAAGTCTGGTGTCCTGCCAACGAGAAATGCTATCCTCCCGATGATCAGCATAAGAACGGCTCTCATTGTTGCGTCACTGAAGCCTGTCATTATTCCGTAAAGAACTGCCACGATCATGATGATCACCACCGCCTTGTTCTTTCTAACCTTTAATCGAATAAGAAGCCACTCTAGTATGCTTGCTAAAAGACCAACGTGTAGTCCAGAGATAGCAAGGATGTGGATAATTCCACTACGCTGATATAGAATCTTTGTTTCATTACTAAGGTCAGACTTATCTCCCAGAATCATCGTCTTTAGCACTGCAGCGTCATTTGAACCCCCTTCACTTTTAGCAAATTCAAGAAACGCAGCATCTATCCTCTCTGCCATCCTACACTTCATATGGTAGAGTCCATTTACCACCCGATTCTTCTTTCCACTTATCACTTCCGACTCCGACACATTCAGTTCATACCTTATGCCTTTTCCGGCATAGTACTGCTCCATGTCGAAGCTTCCCGGGTTTGTGCTTCCCGGAAGTTCTTCCAGTTTGCCCCGAACTTTCAGGTAGGTTCCGGGTTCACCGAAGTCGCCAGCAAACATTTCCTTAGAACGTGTATCCTGTGCAATTCCATTTGATTTTATATAGATTGTGCCCTCAAAATTCGTGCTCGGTTTTGTTGCTCCAAGCGCGACCTCCAATCCCCCGCCAGCGTAGTATCCTAGCGCCCAGAGGGCACCTAAAATCAGGCAACAAAAAAGCAACAAATCTGAGCACCTCGAAGGCGTAGATTTGCTGCTTGCTTTGCAGATCAATATTCCAATTGTCACAGTCGCCGCGGAGTAGAGCGGACTCTCCTCCAACAGCCGATAAGCCAGCTCCCCAAGAACGAAGAGCACGCCCATACAAACTAATGGTCGTTTCATATATTTCTCCTAAAATCTGCCAGGGAGAACCGTCCCCACTGGCTGGTTATTCATCATAGTAGTAGAATGAAGCGTCGGTGTAGGTCGCCCTTTCGATTTCCTCGCCGGCTTCATTAGTCATCACTATGGCTACATCGCCAACTTCAAGACCGCTGATGCTTCGAACGATTGCGGCTCTGTTAAGGAGGAGTTCTTCTTCCGTGATTCCTTCTTTAACAGTGACGAATAGCGTGACATTTTGCGACTCAACGATCAGATACTTGTCGATGGTGAGCTTGTCGCTGAGGGTAAGCTGTTCGATTACTTCCTCCAGCGCTGCCGCCAGATTGTCAGGCTGCATCAGCTGATATCGCTGTGAATCAGCGACGACACCCGAATCAGTTGCGTGGTAAAGCTGGATTGTTCCGGCTTTCATCACAACACTTTCCGTTGTCACTTCAGAACTTGGTGTTTCACCACAGCCTGAAAATGCCACTAAGCTTATACCAAATATGACCGATGTCAAAAGACATTTACCAAGTCTTTTTTTCATTAAGGTATTTTTGAATATACATTTATTAATCATATATACTGGCCTTATAGTGGAATCTTGACGGTGAAGGTGGTGCCTTTACCGGATTCGCTGTAGAGTTTGATAGTTCCTTTGTGGGCGTTGACGATGCTTCGTGTGATGGACAGGCCCAGACCTGTACCACCGGTGTCACGGCTTCTCGCCTTGTCGACGCGGTAGAATCTATCGAAGACTCTGTCCTTTGCGTCCTCTGGAATTCCCACGCCGGAGTCCGCAACTTTTATGTAGAAATACTCTTTATCTGCGTTCAGGCTGACACTGATCCAGCCGTTATCAACATTGTATTTGACTGCGTTTTCAATAAGGTTCGAAATGGCAAGCGAAAGCTTCACTGCGTCGACGCGGGCCTTAACCTCGCGGAAGCTATCGTAGCTCAGCTTGATCGCACGCTGATTTGCAAGAGGCTTAACCGTCTTCACGATAGTCTCGATCATCTCGTTGATGTCCGCCTCGTCGAAGTTCATTTCATCCTGTTTTGAGTCTGTTCTGACAAGAGTCAGCAGATCGTTGATTATCTTAGTCTCGCGGTCGATCTCGTCCACGATGTCCACCATGAACTCCTTGTAGTCATCAACCGTGGCAGCCTCATTTTGCGTTACAGACTCCGCCAGTACCTTCATAGAAGTGATCGGAGTCTTCAGCTCGTGAGACACGTTGGAAACGAACTCGGATCTTGTCTGGTCGATAGTGGCCAGACGCTCAAGTACATCGTTATAATTCTCAGCCAACACCTGCACCTCGATGAAACCTTCATCCTCAGGAAGTCTGTCCTGAAGGTTGCCCAGCGCAGTATGCATGATCTTTTCATTTACGTCGTTGATGTCCTTCACCGCACGGTGAGAGATAAATCTGATAGCAATTATATCTACAACCAAAATGATAGCAAAAACTATAAGACTCAGAGTAACCTGACTTTTGATATTATCCTTCGCCTCAACAGTGGATGCCTTATAAATGACAGCACCAACCACCATGTCATTTGAAACAACTGGTGTCATGATGACCAGTGAATTGCTTGTATCGTAACGAATCTCATCTGTGTTACCCTTCATCAGATCCATCAGGTTGTCGTTGATAAGATAGGAATTTTCATTTTTACCTGATGAATCCATGAGCACCATGTAGTCGCGGCCAATAACAAGAACTCGCCCCTTCTGCTCATTGGCGTAATCCTCAACCTTATACTCCAGCCTCACATTGTTGGCTGCAGCCTCCATTCCCTCGGCTTCAAGAACATCAAGGATTTCACCAGACCTCATCTTTGCTCCATCCTCAACCTCTTTCAACTCATTATGAGTAAAGGATACAACAAGAAGCCCTGTCAGGATTGTCAGGGATAAAACCGTCATAAGAAAAACGGTTATCTTTATGAAGGTTTTAATTCTCAGATTTTTCATTCTACCTCATTTGTTCCAGCCGCCTTATATGCCTCATCGTAGAAAATCTTCTGACTGTCGATAGCAGGCTCAGTATGCTTCACGTATGTGTAGTTACCGTCCTTCTTCAGCTCTCTGGCTTTCACGTTGTCAGACATTTGCAACTGGAAGAATCCGCGCACGCGGTCTCTAATATCTTTATCATAAAGTGGCGTTGCCACCTCAACTCGTCTTACAGTGTTTCGGGTCATAAAGTCAGCGGAGCCAATAAACATTTCCTCACGCTCGCCCTTACCGAAAATGTAGATACGGGAGTGCTCCAGGAAACGGCCCACAATACTAATTATGCGGATGTTGTCCGTCTTGCCCTTAACACCAGGATGCAAACAGCAGATGCCTCGGATTACCATTTCAATCTTAACACCAGCCATGGATGCCTCGATCAGCTTATCGATAATCTTCTTATCTGTGAGGGAGTTGATCTTAACGCCCACGTAACCCTCGCCGCCATCTCGCGCGATCTGAATCTCTCTATCGATCTTATCGATGATCTTGTTCTGAAGACATTTTGGAGCAACCAGCAGATGTTCGGTACGCTTCATCACCTCGCCCATAGAAAGGGAAGTGAACACCCTTGCCGCCTCAGCGCCGATGCTCTGATTGCCTGTCATGAGACAGAGGTCTGTATAAAGTCGGGCAGTCTTCTCGTTATAGTTACCAGTACCGATCTGAGTAACGTACTCAACATCCTTGCCCTTCTTCATGGTGATAAGGCACAGCTTGCTGTGAACCTTCAGCCCATCCAGGCCGTAGATTACATGACATCCAGCGTCCTCAAGAGTTCTGGACCATTCGATGTTGTTCTCCTCGTCGAAACGTGCCTTCAGCTCAACCAGAACGTCAACCTCTTTGCCGTTCTCAGCCGCTTCCACCAGCGCCTCAACAACCTTGCTCTGCTTAGCAAGTCTATATAGAGTCATCTTGATAGAGATGACATTTGGATCGTTAGCCGCCTCATGCAGCATGCTGAGGAACGGACGAATATTTTCATATGGATATGACAGGAAGCGATCCTTCTCAAGAATCTGTGGAATGATCGGCTTCGTCTCATCAATAGCAGGTGTCCTCTGTGGAATCCTCTTATCGTAGAACAGAGTCTTGTCATGTCTCAGCATGTCCTCGATATCAAAGAGAAATGACATGTCCAGCGGTGCATCTGTATTGAAGACCATCTCCTTGTCAATCTTGAAGAAGTCCATAACACGCTTGATTATCTTCTTGTCAACATCGCGTGTGTACTCCAGACGAACCGGCTCCAGCTTTCTACGCTGCTTGATAACCTCAGCCATATGGTCGCGGTAATTCAGCTCCTCGTCGTAAACCTTGTCCGCATCGATATCCGCATTTCGAGTCACCCTCACAAGTGACTTAGTAGCGATTGTATACCCAGAGAAAATATCAGGAAGGAAATGTAATATCAGCTCTTCAGCTAACATAAACTTGCCTTTGCTGCCTGGAATCTCTATCAGTCTTGAAAACATTCCGTTGCTACAAGGTACGATTCCAACTCTGGACTTTCCACCCTTTGTTTCCAGAATTGCAGTGGCGCAGATTTCCTTATTCTTTATAAAAGGAAATGGCCTCTTCTTGCTTATAGTAAATGGAGAAAGCAGTGGCTGTATCTCACGCTGGAAGAAGCCCTGAGCAAAAGCACGCTCTTTGTCATCCAGCTCGCTGTACATGCAGACACGGATGCCTTTCTTCTCCACTTCCTTCATCAGTTTATGATATGACTCATCCTTACGCTTGCCCAGTTCGCGAACTCTCTCACGAATTGCAACCAGCTGCTCGGATGCAGTCATGTTAGTCTTATTCTCAGTAGGGTCATCCTCCAGAAGCATCTGATCATGGATAGAGCCAACTCTTACCATGAAGAACTCATCAAGATTAGTCTGATATATAGACATAAATGTGAGTCGCTCACATAAAGGATTACGCTTATCCTCGGCCTCCTCCAGAACACGCTGGTTAAACTTCAGCCAAGACAGTTCCCTGTTTTCATAAAGTACATTCATTTTGTTACCTCCCCAATATATTCCTTCTCTATAGTAAACCCTTTAAATCCCCAACTGCTTACACAGTAAAAATCTATGTAATTAAACAGCCTCAAGGACTTTATATATCTCATCACAGTCGTAATAGTTTAAGTTTCTCGACATGTGATAGCTTTCAGAATGAACCACTCTTTCTTTGCTGGCAGTAAATTCACCTGCCACATCAAAGATAACCCCTTCGCTAGTTAGTAGCGTTTTAATACTATCTATCGCTTCCTCAGGAACTGCCGCACACAATTCCCCCGTTCCAAGAAGCTGATATGGATTTATATTAAAGAACTCGCAGAGTTCTATAGTGGACTGCTTTATTGGAATTCTCTCATGACAGATATCAATCCCAAGTCCTGTATATTCAGACATTTCAACCAGTGTTCTGTACACACCACCAAAACTTACGTCATGAAGGTATACCGCACCGGCATCAATGAGTTTTGCAGAAAGATCAGTCAAGCCGCATGTATCAATTAAAGATTTCTCAACCAAAGGCTTACTATCCAAAGACCTTTCCATGAGGAAATTCTCCTTCAAATAACTCTCCGAAAACCTCTGGCGCAACTCTTCAAACTTCTCTTTGCAGATCATCGAAGCTCCGCTCTTTCCTGCGTCACCAATCACAATTATCTTATATCCAGGCTTCACCTTTTGCAGAAGAGTCTGTCTTCTCTCGGCTGTGGTCTTTCCATAAACTGTAACGGTGATATTGCATTTAACTACCCCGGCATACACTGTATTTCCACCGATTATAGCAACCCCTTGCTCTCTGGAAATATCGGTGAACCTATGCATGATATCCCTTAAAGTCTGCTCCGGAGTTTCAGGACTGGCAAGAAGGTTGATCATCATTTTAGTAGGTTCAGCCCCCGACATAGCCAGGTTATTCACCGCGCGAATATAGGCCTGGTCCGGACTGATCTCTGAAAACCCCTCTGCCACTATAATAGCAAATCGCGAGGGCACATCTTCCAACACGGCGTAGTCAATTCCTACCGACGCGTTGGTAACATCAGTCCTCGCTATATGCTTAATAATACTTCTTTTTAATATTCTGTTACTTGCAGTGCCTTTATTCATATCCTATGAAATAACCAAACTTACTCTGTTGTAGCCGGAGGAGCAGCAGGTGCTTCAGTAGGCGCTTCGGTTGCTGCTTCAGTTGCTGCTTCGGTTGCTGCTTCAGTTGCTGCTTCGGTAGTCTGACCGTCTGGATTTGCATTTGGATCTGTTCCATCAGGATTTGTTCCGTCTGGATTTGTTCCGTCTGGATTCTCCTGATTGTCATCCTCATCCTCACTGTCTTCCGAGGCTTCATCAGAATTAATAGAAATCTTTGCTGGAGAAGCCTGATACTTACTGCTGTTCATTCTGATAGACTCTGTTCTTACGCCATCAACATAAACATACTTCCAAAGCTCACCTGTGTAACCTGTAACTGCAGATGCTGTAACCTGCTCAGTTCCTGGCTCAAGTGTCTTATCCTCTGTATAGATAGGTTCATCAGGAGGATTGATAACTCCTGTCTGTATAGACTCAAACTCGATTGTTCTGTTAGATGGTCTATACTCTTCACCGTAAACGTTAAAGCTAAGGTTTGCTCCATCGTAGCAAGCCTCAATATATATAGGTGCATCAAGGTTGTTTCTAAGCTTCAGATCCAGAACGCCACCAGCGATAGCTGCATCTGCTGAAATAGGAACATATGATACACGAAGACTGTGGCAGTTTCTCTGAACAACCTCAATCTCAGCTCTGATAGCTGCGTTGTAAAGTGTTGTAGCAACCTGGCAAACACCACCACCTGCTGCATCTACAACCTCAGTTCCAACGTATGCATGAGCCATCTCATATCCGTTGCTAACCTCGATAGGTGCGATACAGTTGTAAACAGATATCTGTTCTCCTGGGAACAGTACGTGTCCATCTACAAGTGAAGCAGCACGCTGTACATTATTCTTTCTTGCAGCACCACTGCTTGAATAGCTAGTTGTGTATGTACCAAGAAGATCCTTGATACGAGCAAGCTGCTTAAGCTTCTCATTCTGTGAGTCATCAGCAAGCACAACTGCTACATTAACAGCACCGCCTGCATAACCTTCCTTGTTGATCTCGTCCTCAACTTTACCTGCTGTCTGAGCAGCATCTACACTGACTGACTGACCTTCAGCGATAACTTTTATTCCATCTGACTTATCAATACTGTACTGATTAAGTCCTTCCATCTCTGTACCAAGCTTTGCTTCAACCAGGTAATCCAGAGCGTCAGCACTGATAGTACTCTTTGACTCAAACTTTACTGGCTCTGTCTTCAGGCTTTCAATATCGCGAAAACGCTCGAGGACATTTCCATGATTTCCATAATTAACAGCCTCTTCAATAACCTCTTCAGCGTTATTTGAAAGACCAAGCTCACCAAGAGTTGTCTCCACATCACCATAGTCACTGGTAAGTGTAACAGCTGCTGATGCCGCAGAATCATCCACGCCAAACTTAGCCTTTGCCTGAGATGCTGTTAAGCCTCCAACATTGATATCATTTATAAAAATGTTATCAAGTATTGTTCTCTCCTCATCATCTGTCGCCAAAAGCGCGTCATTTTCTGTTGCATCTGTTTCACTAGCCGCAAAACTCTTCAGGCCTGGGGCAGCCAAAGTAAGAGTCATAGCAAGTATTACAGACATAACACCTCTAAAACGTTTCATCTTTTTTCCTCTTTTTCCTCTATATGAATTTTCTTATTCGATAATGTCATATGATATCTCTTATATTGTTGTTACAAGCAGTCCGATGATCATTCCAAGAACTATTAAAATGCAGATAATAGTAGCAATAATTCTTGTACTTTTCTTTCTCTTCTTACTAAAATCAATCATCTTTCTATCTCCTTTTTATATTACATCCCTTTGGGTTTATTCTTACATACCTCTCGCAGAGCGCACTGGCTGCAGCGTGGTCGGTTAGCAATACAGACCGTTCTGCCATGCGCTATTATCTGGTGATTATACAATATCCACTGGGATTTTGGAACCACTTTCATTAAATCATACTCGATTTTCACAGGATCTTCTTCTTTTGTGAGACCAAGTAATCTGGACACTCTCTTTACGTGGGTGTCCACCACGATGGATGCTTCGTTAAAGATATGGCCTCTGATAACATTTGCCGTCTTTCGGCCAACTCCTGGAAGCGTGGTAAGTATATCAATGTCTGACGGCAATTCGCCATCAAAATCCTGGATAAGTGCATTGGCGCAGGCAATGATATTCTTCGCCTTATTCCGGTAGAAACCTATAGAGTAAATGTCACGGCCAAACTCTTCTATATCGGCGTTGGCGAAATCCTTCAGCGTCGGATATTTTTTGAAGAGCTCACGGGTCACCATGTTCACTCGCTCGTCGGTACACTGAGCCGACAGGATCGTAGCAAAAAACAGCTGCCATGGTTTCTTCTTATCGTACTCCAGATAGCAGGTAAGATCCGTGCCGTACTCTGTATTCAGTAACTCGCAGACCTTTTCTGCTCTTTCCTTCTTCGTCATAATATCCCCAAAATGAGTCGATTGGCGAGAGAGCCGAAGTGACTCATTATGATAGTGAATCAATAAGTTGCTGGGCCACACGACCAGACATGCCGCCGTGGGAGACGCTCCATTTGTTTGCCAGCTCCATCAGCTGTTCCTCAGTCAGTTCAAAGTTCTCGCCAGAATCCTTCTTAAGATCAGCAAGCTTGCTTCCCAGTCCGCGAACTATCTCCTCATACTCCTTCTTGTTAGGACGCATGTATGGAATGGTTACGCCGAAGCGGCTGACAAGTGACAGCTTCTCCTGCAGTGTATCCGAACGATGCTTGTCCAGTTCCACATCATTTGTGTCGTTCCAGGTCTCGCGGATCAGGTTACGTCTATTGGATGTGGCATAAATGAGAACATTGTCAGGACGAGTCTCGAGACCTCCCTCAATAACAGCCTTCAGGTACTTGTACTCTGTCTCGTTCTCTTCAAATGATAAATCGTCCATATATATAATGAAGCGATAATTTCTATTCTTAATACTGGAAATAAGTGGAGCCAGCAGTTTCATCTGATGCTTATAAAGCTCGATCATACGAAGGCCGTCATCATAGTATTCGTTGATCAGTGCCTTTATGCTGGTGGACTTTCCAGTTCCCGCATCTCCGAAAAGCAGCACGTTGTTAGCAGGCTTTCCAGATATAAAGCTCTCAGTATTTTCACGAAGTCTCTGCTTCTGAACCTCATAACCGATAAGGTCATCCAGCAACAGTTTGTTTGTATTCTTAATTGGCGTACAGCTGATGCCTCGGCCAATCTGAAAATCTATACTCTTCTTATTCTGACTGTCTACATTGTATGAGCCCGGTGCAATCTCAGCAATACGGAATGCAGCGTTGAGTCCCAGCATTCCAACACCATAAGCCTTGTAGAACTCCTTCATAAGATCCAGCAGCATTTCCGCCGCCACATCATCAGCAGATTTTGTCTTAAAGTTCTGAGGGAACTTCTTCTCTTCCTCATACACAGAGTTGATGGCAACGATTGAATCGCTGACATCACGAACTTTTTTCGACACATTTCGGTTATACATCTGATGACGCTTATGCACCGACTCGTAATCTGTAATCGTAGAAAAGCAGTCAATCCCCAGACTCTTCTCAAGACGAGAAAAATCGTAATTAAACAGATGATTGAAAATCCTCATATCCTCTTTAGCAAAAGAGTTAACGCTGCCTTTTACTGTACCAGCCCTCTCTGCAGTAAGGGTAAATGGATTCTCGTTAGTTACCAGTGTATAAGCGATGTAGTCATGCCACAGATTTTCATCGAATCCATAATCTGTCGCAATCTCCAGGAGCTTATGAATCTCAGTGTAGATCCTGCTCACCAGTTCATCCTTAATATATTCACCCGAATCAAAGTCGCGGATAATCTCACTTAGTTTCACTATGATACTATCCTCGCCCAGCTCGCGGTACATCATAAGTTTTGGAAGTTCTTTATACATATAAACCTCAAAAAAGAAAATGTTATTCCAAGGTGGTTTCACCTCGAAAACCACCTTATAGAATAACACTTCTAAACAATTCTTTCAACGCTATAAATAGCGGGTTAGCGGCGCAGGAACTTCTTCTTCATTATGGCGAGGATTGATGTTAGCTCTTCCATTTTGAGGATCAGTGCCATCATTAGGTATGTGATACCTCCGATTGCTATCATTACGATGAGCTCGATGAACTGATTGAGCTTGGTCTCGACGGAGATGCTATGCTCGAAGATTATTATGGCTGCGGTTACGACGATGAACATTACCACGCAGCTTACTAAACATTTTAGTATAGAATCTCTTATCTCGCTGCCTCTTATTGGACCAACTTTTCTTCTCAGGAAGAATGTTTGTGTTGCTACACTGACAAGGCCTGCCACTGAATAGGCTATGGCGATTCCATTTGCGCCCCAGAACTTTACGAAGGTTACTGTGAGCAGCATGTTGAGGCATAGGATAAATATGTTGATGGTGACAGGTGTTTTGGTTTCTTTAACTGCGTAGAAGCCTTGGAGTACGACCTGTCTTACGGAATATCCGATCATTCCGATACAGTATAGTGCAAGAAGTGTTGCTAGGATTGGTACATTTTCTGGCTCGAAGTTTCCTTGCAGATATACTGCACGTACAAGTGGAACTCTGACTGAGATTATACCGACTGCACATGGAAGAATTATGAAAGTAACATTTCTAATTCCAAGTGACAAGTCCTTCTTGTATTCGTCCATATTGTCTTTGGTGAAATGTTCTACCATTGTTGGGAATATGGACATTGCGATTGCGTACGCGAATATGTTGATTGGAAGTTGCATGATTCGCTGGGCATAGACGATATTTGAAAGGATTCCGTCGCCCTGGGACAGCGCGAAGGTTCGGTTAACGACTAGGTTGAGCTGTGTTACAGCTACTCCGAACAGCACTGGTACAAAGAGCTTGAAGAACTTTCTAACGCCTTCGTGGTCGAAGTCGATCACGCGTCTATACTTAAAGCCGTGTCTTTGAATCGGGAATATCTGTACCATCAGATTTACGATGGAACCGGTTACGACACCGATGGAGAATCCTGCGATTCCTGTTCCAAGTGTCAGAAGAAGTACGCCTACTCCAATGATAGTGATATTGTAAAGAACCGCTCCTATGGATGGCGGTGCAAAGTCCTTATAGGACTGAAGGATACCCATACAGATTCCGGTGAGACACATGAAGAAACACTGGAAGAACATTATACGCGTAAGTGTAAATGCTAGATGTGCCATTTCTGGCTCCCAGGTTAAAAGCTTTGGGAAGACAAAGCCCATCAGCTGTGGAGTAAAGATTTCTCCGATAACGCAAAGAATAGCTACGACTATAGCCACGATATTGAGGATCGTGCTTGCCATTTCATAGCCATCATCATACTTCTTCTCTGCGATATAACCACTGAATACAGGGATAAATGCAGCGGAGAGTCCGCCACCAACAAGTATTGTATAGATTAGATCTGGGATCGTAAATGCAGCATTATAAGCATCCAGTGTTCCATTCATACCAAAAACAGAGGACATTATAATCTCTCTTACAACACCCAGAATACTAGACAAGAAGTTTGCAATTATTAGGATACTCGCCGCCTTCATAACGCCGGCCTGAGTACTTTTCTTTGCCTCGCTCATATCTTCCTTTTCGACTTGCATCATTTTTTCGAATTGATTTAATTATCAACTTGCTTTATCTCAAAATGTGACAAACAGATCTAATCTGTCTAATCAGCGGATCTGTTTGTCACATGTTTTCTTACTTATTAAATCTATGATTTCTTATTACTGCTTGTTCTGAATGTAAGCGTCCATTGCAGCAGCCGCCTTCTTACCAGCGCCCATTGCAAGGATTACAGTTGCAGCACCTGTTACGGCATCTCCACCTGCGAATACGCCTTCACGTGTTGTAGCACCATCTTCGTCAGCTACAAGGCATCCGCGATTGTTTGTATCAAGACCATCTGTTGTGCTCTTAATAAGTGGGTTAGGTGATGTACCGATAGATACGATGAAGCAGTCTGCCTCGATCTCGTTAATCTTACCCTCTACTGGAACTGGGCTTCTACGTCCTGACTCATCAGGCTCTGAAAGCTCCATCTCCTGGCAACGAACAGCCTTAACACGTCCGTCCTCACCTACAACCTCGATAGGATTGTTGAGAAGCTTGAACTCGATTCCTTCTTCGATAGCGTGCTCAACTTCTTCCTTACGTGCAGGAAGCTCTTCCATAGAACGTCTGTAAACGATTGTTACATCAGCACCAAGACGCTTAGCTGAACGAGCAGCGTCCATAGCAACGTTACCACCACCAACGATGACAGCCTTCTTAGGATGCTCGATAGGTGTAGAAGATCCTTCTTTAAATGCCTTCATAAGGTTAATTCTTGTAAGGAACTCATTTGCTGAGTAAACACCATTCAGGTTCTCACCTGGGATATTCATAAATCTAGGAAGTCCAGCACCTGAACCAATGAATACTGCTTCGTAACCGAAATCATCAAAGAGCTCATCTACTGTGATAGACTTACCGATAACTACATTTGTCTCGATATCTACGCCGAGAGCCTTAAGACCATCAACTTCCTTCTGAACGATAGCCTTAGGAAGACGGAACTCAGGAATTCCGTAAGCAAGAACTCCACCTGGAGTATGAAGTGCTTCGTAGATTGTTACTGCATAACCCTTCTTAGCAAGGTCAGATGCACAAGCAAGTCCTGAAGGACCACATCCGATAACAGCACACTTGTGGCCGTTTGATGCTGGCTTCTCTGGAGCAGCTGTAACGTTAGCATTGTGCCAGTCAGCTACAAATCTCTCAAGACGACCGATTGCTACAGGCTCACCCTTGATACCTCTTACACACTTAGACTCACACTGTCTCTCCTGTGGACAAACACGTCCGCAGACAGCTGGAAGTGAGCTTGAACGGTTGATTACCTGATAAGCTCCCTCAAAGTCCTTCTCTTTTATCTTCTGAATAAACTCTGGGATTGAAATCTGAACAGGGCATCCGTCCATACATGGATGGTTAGGACAGTTGAGACATCTCTCAGCCTCGTCAATTGCCTGCTCCTCTGTGTATCCGAGAGCAACTTCTTCAAAGTTCTTGTTTCTTACATTTGGATCCTGTGAAGGCATAGGATTCTTGTCCATTCTCATATTTGGCATTGCTCTACACCTCCTTCTTAAGCATGTTACATGCTTCTTCTCTAGCCTTAAGTTCAAATGGCTTGTAAATGCCACCTCTTGCCATAGCCTCGTCGAAGTCTACTTCGAAACCATCGAAGTCAGGACCATCAACACAAGCAAACTTAGTCTTACCACCAACTGTAAGTCTGCAGCATCCGCACATACCTGTACCATCAACCATGATAGGGTTCATGCTGACTACAGTCTTTACGTTATATTTCTTTGTTGTCATTACAACAAACTTCATCATGATCAGTGGTCCGATAGCGATAACCTCATCGAACTCCTCACCATTCTTTATAAGCTCCTCAAGTGGTGCTGTTACAACACCCTTCTCTCCAGCCGAGCCATCATCTGTCATCAGGATGTAATTATCTGATGCAGCTCTAAACTCATCTTCAAGGATAATAAGGTCCTTATTTCTGAAACCTACTATAGATGTTACTGAACAACCAATGTCGTGCAGCTTCTTAGCTACTGGATATGCGATAGCACAACCAACGCCACCACCTACAACAGCTACCTTCTTCAGACCTTCAACCTCTGTAGCATTTCCAAGAGGTCCTACGAAGTCATGAACTGACTCACCAACATTAAGTGAGTTAAGTATCTCTGTTCCTGCTCCTACAATCTGGAAGATAATAGTAACTGTACCCTTCTCCCTATCATAACCTGCGATAGTGAGTGGGATTCTTTCCCCATCTTCTGTAGCACGGAAAATGATGAACTGTCCTGGTTCTGCTTTTCTCGCTACAAGGGGTGCCTCGATTTCCATCAGTGTTACTGTTGGATTAAGAGACTCCTTTCTTACGATCTTGTACATTTTCAACACTCCTTTAATTTCGTTACTAAATGCCTTCCAGTTATGAAGGAATAAAATCGGAGTCGGAGGGATTCGAACCCTCGTGCCCCGGAGGGCAAACGCATTTCGAGTGCGCCCCGTTATGACCACTTCGATACGACTCCATAGACTACAACAGTATAATAGAAAAAAACGAGGTATTCAACCCCGTTTTTTTCTTGATATATAAACGTTTTTTAGTGATTATTCACAGAAATCACTACTGATAGATAACTACCTTTGTTCCTGAAGGAATCTGCTCATAGATATACTTTGCGTTCTCAAGAGCAAGTCTGATACATCCGTGAGATGCTGTGATTCCAAGACGTCCGTCCTGAAGATTAAATGTATTCGGATAGTAAAGAACCGAATGGAACAGGATCTCGCCAGTGATCTGTGTAGCATACCAGCATGTGTATCCCTTCTCTTCACCAAAATGGTATGTATGACTTCCAAGTGTAAAAGTACCATTTGGAGTTGATACACCATCTGTACAAGAGAATGTCTTGATTGTTGACCAGTTACCCTGTGATCCCTGGAAAATATTTACTGTATGTGTAGATCTATTAACAAGGATCAGATAGTTTGTTGCACTTGAGTATGCATTTGCCACCTGAGCAGCAGGATCAGAGATTCCACCACTTGCTCCAAGATCATATGTGATACCATCTACTGTAATGGTTCCTGTCTGCATAGCACCCGAACCATCAAAGTAGTACCAGTAACCACCGTAGCTTGCCCACTTATTCATAGCAAGTACACCAGATGTCTGGAAGAGATACCATGTATTTCCATCCTGCATCCAGCCAATCTTCATAGCACCACTATCTTCTACATAGTACCAAAGGCCATCACGATTAAGCCAACCTGGGCTTGCCATAGAACCATCGTCGAAGAAGTAATAATACTCATTTGAACCTAAGTCAAGCCAACCAGTCTTCATAGTACCGTTCGAATTGAAGTAGTACCACTTACCATTTTCCTGCATCCAGCCAGTCTTCATGATACCGTTCTTGTCCATGTAGTACCAGTCCTTGCCGTCCTTTGTCCAGCCAGTTGCCATAGTACCGTTGGAGTTCATATAATACCATGTTCCGCCTGCATCGATCCATCCAGTCTTCATATAACCGTTTGTACCGAAATAATACCACTCGCCGTCGATCTTAGTCCAACTAACGGCATAATTGCCATTTTTATACTTATACCACCAACCATTTGAATCAGCCATCCAATCGCCTGAATTATCATTCGTTGCGGTTGTGTTCTGATCATTAGTTCCTGTTGCCTCATCAGCTCTTGCAGGAATTGTAAAAACTAGTAATGAGCATAAAGCTACAGCGGCAATAAGAGTTCTTAAAAAACCAACTTTTCTTGTCATTAAACCTTTCATCTTTTTCCCCTTTAAAAAAATTACTTCTATATATTATAGACGTCGCTTGATATTGTACCACAAACTCCTTATTTTTCAAAGATACTTGCGTATTTTTTTCCAGTGATGTACTATAACAGATATTCGTATCAAAAAAGCATAATTTGTCAAAGGGGAGGACAATAAATGATTTGTTATAATTGCGGAAATGAAATTTCAACCGAGGGTGCTAACTGCCCATTCTGCGGCGCACCACTCAACACAGCCAGTGGCCAGCCAAATCCTGGCCCTTATCAGGCAGGACCTCAGCAGGGTCAGCCAGGTCCACAGCCTGGACCTCAGCCAAGCTTCCAGCAGGGTCAGCCTCAGCAGGGCTTCCAGCAGCAGCCACCATACGGCGGCCAGCCACAGGGAGGCGCTTCTATGGATCCAAAGACAGCCTCAATCATTGTTTATATTACTTTGATAGGTTTTATTATCGCTCTTGTTTCTGCTGATAAGAATGATCCTTTCTTCAAGCGTCATCTCAACAATGCACTTTGCCTGATCATCGGCGGAGCTATTGTCGGAATCATTGGTGTACCACTCTGCTTTATTCCTGTCATCGGTGGACTTGTTGTATTTGCAGCAGAGGTATTCATCCTTGTATGTGTTATCATGGGAATCGTAAATGCGGTTAACGGTGAGTGGAAGCCACTTCCAATAATTGGTGAGATTCAGATAATCAAATAATAAGTTTTTAGCTAAACTAAGAAGAGAGAAGACATTTGCCTTCTCTCTTTTTTTCATGGTATCATTAACAGGTAAATGTAATCTCAGAAGTTATGTTTTCAGGGGGATATATGAGAAGACGAGCTATAGCAATACTTGTCGCAGCTATGATGACATTAGGTCTTGCTGGCTGCGGAGGAATAAAGGTTACAGAAAATATAAAGAATAGAGATGATGTTACAGAAGCATCCACGGAGGCTACAACCGAAGCTACAACTGCCGAGGTGGCGAGCGTCAATGATTCAACTGAGACAACCACTGAAGAAACTGCCACTTCAGGTGATGGCACTGCTCTTGGTATGAATGATGACTCTTCTGAACCAATAAATTATGAGGATCTTCTGTTCCCAACTCAGTACGGTGAGAAGGTTACATATGGAGACGCCCCTTACATCTATGCTAGATCATATTGCAATTATATAGATTATAAAAAGGTAAGGATCTACTCAGTCGAGCAGGATCAACTTTTCCTTGGTCCGGGAACTGAGGATAAGTATCCGGGAATCAAGAAAGCTCTTGATGATTATAACTCAAAGCATAACTACGGAGTTTCAAATGTAGATGAAGCCGTTCTTGATATGGCAAAAGAACGGGCTGATAGTTATTTTGACGAGGGGCAGCAGGACTTTGTAGGTTTCTATGACAGAACCAAAGCTTATATAACAAGAGTTGATGATCAGGTTATCAGTATCATGGATGATTCGGAGGACTACGATGGTGGTGCTCATGGAATGTACGGCTACGGTGGATATGTTTATGATTCTCAGACTGGCGAAGAGATCAAGCTTTCTGATGTGGTAAGTAGTGCAGATGCATTAAAGGATGCAGCTATTGATGTTTTCACAAGAGACTATTTTGAAGTTGGTATGATGGAATCCGGCTCAACCGATAATCTTGAGGCGAGCTTTGATGATCTCGATTCACTGAATTGGACACTTGGCCCAACCAGTCTGAATCTTTACTATAATCCATATGCGATTGGCTCCTACGCCAGCGGTGTTCAGATTCTCAGAATCCGCTTTGCTGACTATCCATCACTTTTTAACAAAGGTTATGGAGCATCAGATGGCAACTGGGCTATGAAGCTTGAGAACTATCTTAATAACGAAATCTATGAAGATATAACTGGTGATGATGTTGCCGAGTTTATTCGTGTTGATCTAAACAGCGAATATGATGAAGATTTTGGTGAGTCATACAACACCAACATCTTTATCCAGACCTACAAGGAGGATAAGTCCTTAGATCTTGAAAATGCCAGCTACAATACCGAAGTTTATCTCGTGAAAAATAATGACTCCTACTATATCTTTGTAGTAGGTGAAGATGCGGAAACACAGGATTATCCAACCTATATTTATGAGATAACTGGTGGAGATATCCAGGACTGCCGTACCGAGTATGGAAGAATCTCAATGTTCGGAGATCAGAGTGGCCATGGCGATGACTATTACTATAATATCAGAGGCCTCTTCTATAACCCTAATTTCTTTTATAAGTTTTGCGAGACTTATCTGGTAAGCACAATATACGGATTTAGACCATATACGTTAGATGGAGATGGAAACGATGTTCCACTTTCTGATAACTATGTTTATATGTATCACCACGAGCTTACCTCAAAGATCGAGCTAAATGTTAGCGAAATTAATGAGTATGGCGAAGTGGTCAAGGGCATCACAGTCCCTGCAGGAACCACCTACTACGTTCTACGTTCTGACGACAGAACCTATGCGGACTGTCAGCTTGATGATGGACGTCTTGTGCGAGTAATCGTCCTTGGTACAGAATTCCCACCACTTGTTAATGGTAGTAGTATTTACGATGCCTTCGATAACGTCTTATATTCAGATTAAAAAAGTGGTTGCGAAACTAAAGGAATAATTATATAATTGTCTAGCGTTGTAAATGCCAAGCACGTTTGGCCCAGTGGCTCAGTTGGTTAGAGCGCCGCCCTGTCACGGCGGAGGTCACGGGTTCGAGTCCCGTTTGGGTCGTTAAGCCGGCGTGGCGGAATTGGCAGACGCCCGGGACTTAAAATCCCGTGAGGAGCGATCCTCGTACCGGTTCGACCCCGGTCGCCGGCAAAACAAAAACCGTAAGTTCATAAGAACTTACGGTTTTTTATTTCAGATATCATTTAACTACTCTATTCGCAGTCTATCTACCACACTCTTCTTGCTGAGGTTGTTGTATGCAACCACTGGTATTATCAGTATCAGCACAGCCAGGATTGGCAGACACACTAGAAGTGGTGTAAGGGTGAAATGCCATTTGAACATTACTATTCCGTTAACAAGCGCCTTTATCAATGTACAGTTAAGTATAGTTCCCAGCACGGTTGCGGTAATAGCTGTCCAGATAAAGTATACAAATCCTTCTTTAATTAGACTCATCTTCTGCTGCTTTCCTGTCATTCCGACTGCTTCAAGCATAGCAAGTTCTCTGCTTCTTACAAGTATAGAAGTGATGATGGTATTAGCGAAGTTCAGAAGCCCAATAAGTCCAAGTATGGCACTTACAACCGAACCAACCAGGGCCATCATGTCACCAAATGACTTATACTGAGCAACGATACTATCCTTTGATTTGTAGCTTAGACTTGAATCAACTGAGGTTGTATAGTTCTTCAGCCAATCTTCAAAGGCTTCTTCCTTGTCATCCTCAACATCGACAAGTGTTCTCATCGGTTTCCAGTCGCCATTCAGACTGAGGAACTCATCTTCAGGAAGGATCAGGTCACAGTTAAATGTTGAATACATCTGAAGCCCCATAGCATAAGGAATATCTACCACAGCATAAACCTCATACTCCTTCATTGGTGCATTTTCGTATGTCTCCCTTGGATAGATATCTCCAGTCGGAGCTTCTACTTCAATAGTTTCTCTATACTTAGGATCATGGCTTCTAATCTTAACCTTTTCCCCAGGATTGAAGAAGTTGAGATACTCTTGGTTGTCATGATTATAATCGAATCTTATGGCCAGCACATAATCGCCAGAATTAAACTTGTCCCAGTCTATTTCTTTCGAACCATCAATAGATTCAATTACTTTTAATCTCTCTACGGCAAGTTTACTCATTCCATAAGTATTTCCGTCAATTGCCTTATCCTCATCGTAACTTGCAAGATAGTCATCAACATTAAAGTCATCAAATTGTGAATAGTGGTCTTCAAGCATCTGCTTTACCAAATCCTTACTAAGGAAGTTCTCCTTCAGTCTTGCCCAGGATTCATCATCAAACTCATGGTGACCACAATAGATATAAACATTTCCAACTTCCTCTACACCATCCTGAGCTTCCAGCTCGCTAAGGAACTCCTCACTAATTGCCTCCATCTCCTTGTCGTAAACTCCAGGATTATCAAGAGCTGCATCCTGCACACTATAATCAGAAATTATAAGATTGCCTACATATTCGTCCATGCTGAAACCAGTGATAAATGCATATGCACCGATCAGTACTATAATCGAAAGACTGAGAGACAGAACAACAAGCGTCATCTTCTTCTTAGGCTTTCCATCCTTACCTCTGGCCTCAGTAAACTTCATCGCCTCAATAGGTGAAACTTTAGATGCCTTCTTGCATGGCTTTCCAGCACTGATGATCACAGTTAAATATGAGAAGAGAGCCGCTCCCAGTATAATCCAGATGTTAAGGTGGAGTTGTCCCTTATCGATAGAAACTGTTGAGAATTCATTTGAAATTGTTGGCAAAAGCAGGGCGCCTACACCAATACCCAACGCAAGACCTATAGGTATACCGATAACTGATATAAAGCTTGCTCGTCTCATCACCAGCTTTTTCAGCTGTTTTCCTGTAGTACCGATAGTCTTAAGAAGTCCGTATTCCTGCATATCGGAAATTATATTGAGATAGAAAATGTTATATATAATAAGATAACCTGCAGCGAAGAAAGTTAGTAGCAAAATACTACAAATTACAACCATGCTAGGATCAATCCTGCTTCCAGCATACGCCCAGTTAACTCCGTACTCCACGTCATCACGAATCCCAGTTCTTTCAATAAGAGCAATCGTTTTCTCCTCTATATTGAAGGAATTACTGAAGTTAAAGTCTGCTGAGATCCAGCCTATATAATCATTATGCTCATATTCAGATAAGGACTTCTGCTTTGTAGGTGCGTACTTTTCCTGAAAGGCCTTTGATACAAGTCCCTCCTGGGCCATAGATATAGGGTCCCCTCTGTAATATCCAGAGAGAACAAAATCGTAGGTTTTCGTTTCATTCCCTATTGACATATCTATTGAAAGTTTAGTACCAATCTCTTCAGGCACTCCAAGAGCCTTTAGAGTAAGGTCACTCAGAACGATTTCATTTTCCGCCTCTGGCAGCTTTCCTACTTCAGGATAACAGAAGCCGCTCTTTGCAGCCTCAGGTTCAAAATAATTAAACTCCGTATATGTCTTATCAAGTCTTCGGTCATCTGCAGCTCCAACTATAATATGGTAGGTTAAATCCTTTATCTCCGGATCATCCTTGAGCTGGTCATACTCTGACTGACAAAGATATTTAAATCCCGAATGATGAGTTCCACCTACCTGTCTCATGGTCGATATCTGAATCTCCTTCAGCATGCTTCCGCCAACTGTGAAGAGTGATGAAAAAAGAAGTGTTGTAAGTATTACAGATGCAATAAGCACCAGGTATTTCTTTATATTTACCTTAATGCCACTAATGGCCAGGTTATTAATTGCTTTTTTATTGTTGACTCTTTTCATTGTCTTTTCCTTAAAGTCTTTCTTTCTAGATTTTATCCCTCTTGATCATCCCTTACTTAAACAATATGTCCATCTTCGATTCTTATTGTTCTATCTGCCATCTGTGCGATCTCATCGTTGTGAGTGATCATCACTATGGTCTGGTTGAACTTCCTGCCTGTGGTTTTAAGAAGCCCAAGCACATCCTGACTGGTCTTGCTATCCAAATTTCCTGTTGGCTCATCTGCAAGAATTATTGCCGGCTTAGAAGCAAGAGCACGTGCTATAGCGACTCTCTGCTGCTGTCCTCCTGAAAGCTTGGAAGGGAGCACCTTGGTCTTCGACTGAAGTCCAAGAGTTTCAATAACATTTGACACGAAATCTTCGTCCACCTGCTTTCCATCCAGCTGAATTGGAAGAATTATGTTGTCATAAACGCTGATTGAAGGAACCAGATTAAAGCTCTGGAAAATAAATCCGATCTTTCTGCGTCTAAAGATGCAGAGCTCATCTCCTTTCAGCTTCGAGATATCTTTATCATCAATGACCACTGTTCCTGAAGTTGGAGTATCAAGGCCTCCCAGCATATGAAGCAGTGTGGACTTTCCACTTCCGCTGGTGCCTATGATACTCACAAACTCACCACGCTCCACGGTAAGGGAAACACCGTCAAGCGCCTTAACAAGAGTGTCATCTTGTCCGTAATGCTTTGTCAGATTTTCTGCAACCAATATACTCATTATTATGCCTCCATATATTTGAACATGAGTTTTCCTTTTACTCTAATCTAAAAATATCATAGAACTCTTACAAGAATATTTCTGAATTCTTTCAAAAATGAAAGAATTAAAAAAAGTGCAGCGGGGTCCGTCCCCACTGCACCAAGGTCTGTCCCCAGTTGCACTTTTTTAGGATTATTATTCGAGGTTAAGTTGTTCGATGATTGCATTTGCCTTTCTGATCTGTCTAAAGAAGATCAGGTAGTATACAAGAGCACACACAGCAAATGGAATTGTTACGGATATAAACATATCGCGATACGCAGTTGGTGCCAACGTTGCATAATGACTTACCCACCATACGAATCCCAAAACAAGGCCTTCTGTTATCAAATACTGTCCAACGAATACAGGGATAAATGGAAATCTCTGCAGATAGTAGTGAACCGCCAGTATGGTGGTGATCAGTAACGCTATACCAAAACAGAGGAATATGTTCTCTGTATAATGTGGATCCGTGATTCCCTTAGCTTTTTCCCAGATTAATTTAACAAGGACATTTAGCGTGAAGCAAATGCATACGATGGATATAAAGTTTTTTCTGTTTATTAGCTTCACTTTGCTTTCCCTCCTTGAATCTTAGATAACTTTTCATAAAACTCTTTCTTATAGCTTCGGTTCATTATCAACTTCTCGTCATTTTTCAGGAAAATGATAACTCGCATATTTAGGTCACCCTGCAGCTTCTTTATCTTATATACATTTACTACAGATGACTTGCTGACTCTTACGAAGCCAATCTTTGAATACTCTTCTATTATATCTCTAAGTGCTTCCTTCACTTCGATACACATATCCTTTGTGTATGCGAAATTCTTTCTATCTACAGTTTCAAAGTAAAATATATCCGTTACTGCGACTGTTACCTTCTTCTCGTCCACAGTTCCTTCTATATATCTAAGTGTATCCCGAAGTCTATCTAGAACTGCATTTGTCTCTTCATCAATCTTGTCATAATGGAGCTCCAGATAGTTCTCTTCGATATTCTCTTCTTTTGTCTTAACTAATCTCATTAATCCTTCTTAACTTTCTTACGAATTATAGTTGCCACAAGCACAACGATTGTAACAAATATAAAGCCCGCTGTATAGTTAATAAATACATCTCTATAAGCTGTGCTGGCAAGCTCTGCAGTAAGTCCTCTTAAGAATACATATAACATAACAAGAAGTAATGTTGGTATATAAACTGTTACAACTTTTAAGAAGAAGTTGTTGATCTTTACATACTTTATAAGTGCATATGCAACTACTGCTATTGCTACAAGAACTGCTCTGTCAAGCTCATGCCAGTTACCTGATGGATCTTCGAAAACTCCCTTACCAAGGTAGATAAGACTGTTCAGTATTGTTGCCGCAAAATAGATCTCAAAATATAAGAATAAAGGTCCTCTTAAATACTTTTCCCACACGTTTTTCATAATTAGTTCCTCCCTTTGAACACTTTGTTTTTGTTGTTTTTTGTTTGTTTTTTTGTTTACAAACGCATGATACCCCCGCCCCCGGAATAACACAATAGAACCTATGCTAAGTTGCAACTCAGCATGTCTAAGTTGCGAAAATCTCTAAATTTGGTGCAGTGGGGACGGACCCCACTGCACCAAGGTCTGTCCCCACTTGCACATTTTCAGTATTTTGTTTATATTGTTTGAGTGGCATAAATTACTGCAGACATTATAGGAGTTTAAACATGAACATACAGATAGTAGAAGATGACCGCTCTCTCAGCGAGGGCGTTGCAATAACACTTAGTGATGGCAATTCATTTAATAAGGAATATACAATAGGGGACGCGAAGACAGGATTTCTAAATTACGGAGACGGACTTAGTCTCATCATCCTGGACCTAAATCTTCCAGATGGCAGCGGATATGATTATCTGAAGTTTGTCCGCGAAAGAAGCAATGTTCCTGTACTGATCCTTACAGCAAATGATCTGGAGATGGATGAGGTTACAGGACTTACACTCGGAGCTGATGACTTCCTTACTAAGCCTTTCAGCCTTGCAGTACTTAGAGCAAGAGTTGCTTCTTTAATAAGAAGAAGTGAAATGAGTAATGACAAGTCCGGTGGAGATGGAGCAGACAGCAAATCGCTTATTTATGAACTGGATGATATGACATTTGACTTTGATAAGCTGATCTTTAAGAAGGGTGACGTGGAGATCGTCCTTAGTGTAAATGAACAGAGACTCCTAAAGCTGTTCCTTGATAACAAGGGCCGTGTGCTTACAAGAAACATTTTGATGGACAGACTCTGGGGAAATGACGGCGAATTCGTGGATGAAAATGCCCTCTCAGTTACCATTAATCGTTTGAGAAGCAAGATAGACGGCGGTGCAGATGTGAAGCATATCAGCACAGTTTATGGACAGGGATACAGATTCGACTAAAACTTGATTCAACTTAATTTGATTCAGCAAAAAAGGTGAAAAGTATGTTTGAGAATAAGACTATAGCCAGACTTGAAGAGATGCTTGATGCAGCTATAGAAGGAAACTTTGTTGAAAGTGAATATGACGAGACCAAGCTCTCAAGGCTTGAGTCCAGATGGAAGGAGTTCCTCGGCAGTTCGGCTCTGTCCAATCAGAATCTTGAGGCAGAAAGACATAGACTTGAGGAATTCATATCTGATATATCACACCAGACAAAGACTCCAATGACAAATATCAAGATGTACACAGAGCTTCTTAAAGAGGAAGCTGCCCGCGGGGAAGATGCATCTATCGAGAGGATCAGCAGTTATGCGTCAATGATAGATAAACAGAACACACGACTTGAGTTTCTGGTAGATTCACTTACAAAGCTGTCTCGACTGGAAAATGGAACTCTAGCGGTTGTTCCTAAAGAAGAACAGATAGATAAGCTGGTCACTACTTCCATCTCAGCTGTTGAATCCAAGGCAAAGCTAAAGAATATATCCATTACTCATAAGAAGGACGAAACACTTAAAGCGTCCTTTGATCTTAAGTGGACTAACGAAGCACTTATCAACATTCTCGACAATGCCGTAAAGTATAGTCCTGAGAATGGTTCTATAGAAGTTTTTACTGTTCAATATGATATGTATCAGGCCATTCACGTAGTTGATAATGGTCCCGGAATCAGTGAAGAAGATACAGCAAAGATCTTCGGTCGATTCTATAGAGGTAGCGAGGTTCAGCAGGAAGAAGGAGTCGGTATAGGACTCTATCTTACAAGAGAGATCGTTGCCAAAGAAGATGGCTACCTTAAGGTTGTTCCAAACAATAAGCGCGAAGGCGGCGAGTTCATCGTCTACCTACGTAGATGATTCAACATAAAAAAATAACAAAATATAATCCAAACCCCAAGGTATTTAATACCATAAGGTTTGGATTTAGAGTATCATTTATTTGTCTGCGCCAGCTTTGTAGTTATAGATTGGCTTGATTATCTTATCGATTTTTACAGTTGGTTCTATAACAGAGGCAATATCATCAATTCCTCGATAGGCGAAGGGACTCTCATCAAGAGTATCCTTATTGATACATATAGAGTAGATACCCTCCATAGCCTTCTTGAATTCTGATACTGTATGATGCTCTGCAACCTCAGAACGGCTGTATATTCTTCCAGCACCATGTGGCGCAGAGTAATTCCAGTCAGGATTACCAAGTCCAGTTCCAAGGATTATGCCATCTCTCATATTAATAGGAATGATCACCTTTTCACCTTCTTTAGCACTGATAGCCCCTTTTCTTAGTATCGGTTTACTACTAACTGAAAAATCAACATAGTTATGAATACTTGTAAAGCTGTCTATCACTTTCCATTTCATACCACTGACAATCGTTTCGATCATGGCCTCTCTATTGACCTGGGCAAATTCCTGTATGATCTCGATATCATGAAGGTAGTCCTCCATTAATGCACCAGTAAGACAAGTCATCTCGTATGGCGCATAGCCCTGCTTCTTCATTTGGATCTCTTTTTGTCCAGTTCTAAGGTAGTACTCAGCCACCTCCATCCCCAGATGTCTGCTTCCAGAATGAACAACCAGGTATGTATTTCCTTCGTCATCCTTATCCAGTTCAATAAAATGGTTTCCCCCGCCAAGGGTTCCGATGCTGCATCCCGCCTTCCTTGCGTTAATGTGCCTATAACATCTAAGCTCCGACAGATCGACTCTGTCAGCATACTTATGCTCCTTCTTTCGGATCCTTGGACCTACAGGAACATTATCCCTAATTACTGTATCCAGCTGCTGAAACTGAAGTGCCTTTGTTTTTACCTTAGCGATAGTCATTCCACAGCCGATATCAACGCCCACCAGACTTGAAAGTATCGAATCCCCTATAGTCATGGTAAGACCAATAGTTCCAACCTTTCCAGGATGAACATCTGGCATCACCCTTATGCTGCTTCCTTCTGCACTTGGATGATTTGCAATCATCTGAAGTTGCTTCCTTGCATAATCTTCAAGAGCGTAAAGCTCATTTTCTACCGTATAAACGATAGCATTTGTATACTTTCCATATATTGTAATCATATATTAATCCTTTCCATTTTAACTTCTTTTCTTATTCAAACTTTTCTTTCTTCCACTGATCATGCCTATCCTTGTCCTTCTGTCTTTTCTCTCGTATAGACTCTCTTTTTTCTGAACTCTTTCTTGGTCTATACTTAGGACAATTCTTGCATTTCTTTAGATCAACTTTTACATATCCCTTTTTACAATCTGCATCCTTACATACATAGTAGATGCATGGTTCTAATCTATCTTTCATTTCTATCTCCTAATTTATTGCATAAGAAAAACACCCCTTGGTATAGTCTTTACGCCATACCAAAAGAGGTGTTAGTTATCCTTAGTTAGTATTTAATTACTACTATCTACTCCTAGACTCTCCAAGGACAACTAATGCCTCAATGTTTACTATTCTGTTGTTTCGATTAATTGCAAGCATAGTGTCCTCCTTTCGTCTCTATGTCAATCTGTTACTAACTCTTTAAAATCCGCGGAGCCTCGTGCTGCTCCAAGTCCGTAGTATATCACGAATATAATGAATGTCAATTATACCAACGGTATAATAAGTATATGTAATTCTCCCCAGTAGTCAATTGATTCTTGGGTCCGTCCAGATACACCAAAAAGCTTCATCATAAAATCTTCTCTTTCATGGAACATCTGAACTATAACTACTTTATTAGTTTCAATTCTATAAATTAAATAATGTTGATGAGAAAACAGATACCAATATTTTGTATCTAAATTATATGTTTGCGAAATATTTATCCCACAATGTTCATTTTCAATAAGTATTTCAGCATCAGATACAATACCAGTTATTACTTCTTTTGCAACCCTCTCGTCATATTTATCTATAAGCCATTTTTTTAATTCCATAAGTTTCTTTTTTACTAGTGGCGCATACTCCAATTTATTCATCTAATTTATAATCCAAGCTCCTTTTTTAATTCATCCGATGAAATAGTTCCTTCTTCAAGAATAGAGCGTTCCCCCTTATCGACTTCAAGCTGAAAACGATAAAACGCAAGTAACTTTTCCATTTCATCAAGTTCCTTGCTATTTATCATAGTAATCTGATCATATCCATTTTTAGTTAGATATACGCGATTGCCATATCTTACATTATTAACTACTTTTGTATAATTTCTTAATTCAGAAATTGGCATAATATTTGGCATAACTGTTCCTCCTATAAATTGAAAAAACATATAACGACGATTTCATCTGTACACATAGCATAATGCAAAAACCGAATAATTGCAACATAATTAGTCGATAAATTTTACAGCATTATTTTGCTATCGCAACCATTGTATAAATGCCGTCTTGTCTTCGCTATTGTATCCTGCATTCCGATAGAAATTCAGCGTCGACTCTCTCTTTGAACCAGTGAGAAGCATCATCTTGTAGCAGTTCTCAGCCTCCGCAATGCCTTTCGCAAAGTTAAGGCACTCTGTAGCATAGCCCTTTCCTCGATAGTCACCATGGGTGACCACATTTTCCACGAAAGCGTATGGGCGAATGTTCCTAGTCAAGTTCAGGATGATAACGCATACGCAGGATGAAACTATCTTTCCATCAATTTCATTAACTAATATATGATGATTCTTGTCTGTGATTATGGCATCCCACACATCCTTCAAATGCTGATCCATCTCCGGAACGCCGTCCTCATGCAGATATGTATATAGTTCCAGCAGTTCATTTATTTCTTCTTTTCTTACTTCTCTAACCATTTCAGCACCTCGATGGTGCAGCGGGGTCCGTCCCCACTGCACTTTCTTCATATTGTGTTTCCAATTGTACCATATATTATATACCCGCCTCCACTTGTATATGATAAAATAAGAGGGCAAAAAAAGTCGAGAGTTTAGATTCCCCTTTAGGCTATTATAAGCGTGCAAGGGAGGTAAGACAGATGGAAGAACAAAGAAAAGCTGTACGAGAAATGCAGGATTATATAAGTGAACATATCAGCGAAGATATCACCATAAGTGATCTTGCGAAACACGTATCCTTTTCACCGTGGTATGTCAGGAAGCTTTTCCTGAAGCATGTGGGTATGACACCAACAGTTTATATCAGGCGCCTTAAGCTGTCCAAGTCAGCCCTAAGACTTCGAGATGAAAGCTGTCAGGTTTTAGACATCGCCATGGATATGGGATTTGGAAGTGTTGACGGATATCAGCGAGCATTCAGACGTGAGTTCGGCTGTAATCCTAAAGAATACTCAACCAGCCCGGTACCGATCTGGCTTTTTACTCCTACACTAATAATAGATAAAGAAAGGAATCAAAACGATATGAGCGAGATAAGAAATGTATTTATTCAGGTAATTGAGAAGCCAGCAAGAAAGGTTATCATCAAGAGAGGAGTTAATGCAAAGGAGTACTTCAGTTACTGCGACGAGGTTGGATGTGATGTGTGGGGACTCCTCACAAGCATTAAGTCTATAAGCGGAGAGCCTGTATGTATGTGGCTTCCTGAGCACCTTAGAAAACCAGTGACAAATGAATATGTCCAGGGTGTTGAAGTAGAAGCAGACTACGATGGTCCTATCCCTGAAGGTTTTGAGATCATCGATCTTCCAGCATCAACTTTCCTTCTTTTTAGAGGAGAGCCTTTCGCTGAAGAAAACTATGTAGCTGCCATCACTGAAATCTGGGATGCTGAGAAGAAGTATAATCCTGACTTCATTGGATATGAATGGGATGACAAAAATCCTAGAATCCAGCTTGAGCCTGTTGGTGATAGAGGATATATTGAACTTGTTCCTGTAAAGAAAAAGTAATTCTCTTAAATAATTAGGAACAAAAAAAACTTGTTCTAAATTACTGATAATGATATAATTAGCCGCCGGTTAAAAAGTGTTTGTTTTAGGGAGTTAATTAATCATGGAAGTAATTTATGTACTACTAACGATTGCAGCAATCATTGCAGTGGTCATTGTCTTGATTGTAGGCGGTATCGCACTAACAGCTCTTTCAGCTCTGTGGGGTACCGCTGTTGTTACGTCTGATGATCCATTTAAGATCAGTAGTTTTATTGCGGATCACTCAGTTCTATTCATTGTTCTCATAGTATTTATTATAATACTGGGATTCTTTGGCTGGGACTACATATCCTGTGTAGCGGGAAATGTTTTCTTAGCGCTTATCGCTTCAGTATATTTCCCAAACAAATGGGTAACAATCCTTCTCATTGGTTCATCAGTGCTCTATGGATTTGTTAATAAAGATTTGTTTACTTATAAGTACGCATTTGAAACTAAGAACTATAAAGGAATGAGTTCCCATGTTATCAGAGCGGGACTGTACGCAGAGCTGATGACACTGCTCTTCTGTTCAGCCACCGATTACGTTAATAGATTCCTCATGCCACATGAGGATATCCTAAAGAAATCATTTTTACTTTCACTGGGATTATTCTTCCTACCGATGATAGTATTCCTTCTGATATCAAGATTTCAGAAGACATTTTGCAGGATTGATCCGATACAGGTTATAGATAAAAATCAGTCCATGGCATTCCGCCCACTGTATTACCTGTTCTCTATTGTAAGAATCGGTGCACTTGCAGCTGTAATCTATCTGATCTTTACGAAGCAGAATTCCATCACAGAACCAAAGTTCTTCTATGGTGCGATCGCAGCATGTATCATAATGCTTATCTCAAGCATTAATACATTTAAAAATGTAGTAACTGGACAAGTATATTTAAATAGCTGGGATGAATAATCCCAGCTATCTTTTTATCTTTATTATGTTTTTTGTTATTGATCTATCTCTTGGCTCCTGTAAGATGTGATATATCAGCATACACAGGAACGCCGTCTTTATACTCCAGTTCAACCTCTCCACATACCAGTGGACGAACATATTCTATCATTTCTGAAGTAACATCATTTCCTGATTCACTGATCCACTCGATTGGTACCCGCTTAACCTGATTAGCGATTCCGCCTAGTTCAGCTGTCTCAATCTTATATTCATAAGGTTCGTTAGATGTACGTACTATAGTAGTCATATATCCAGTCTTACCCATTTCAGCATACTCAACAGCCTTCTCGCCCAAGAGTTCAGACTCCTCAAGGTCAGCTGCAGATGCCATATGAGCCGCACATCTCTGAAGAATATTGATCTCAACAGAACGGCACTTAACACCTATTTCTTCTTTCACAAGATTTTCCAGAATCTTTCCAACACCAGATAACTGAGCATGACCAAACTTATCACATGCTGCCTGGGTTGCAGAAAGATATGTTCCGTTCTCATCCTGCAGACCTTCGGAGAGTGCAACAACTACGTTATCAGTTGTCTCCAGCACTTCCTTAACGTCATTTAAAAAGCTTTCTGTACTGAAAGGAACCTCAGGAAGATAAATAAGCTGTGGAATATCACTGTACTCGTTTCTCGCAAGAGCTGAAGCAGCTGTAAGCCATCCCGCATTTCTTCCCATAATCTCTACTAATGTTACTGTTGGAGTTTTGTATACAGATGTATCATGTGCAAACTCCAGCATCGATGCAACTATAAACTTTGCTGCCGAACCAAAGCCCGGTGTATGATCTGTATTTACCAGATCGTTGTCTATAGTTTTCGGAACTCCCGCGAAGCGGATATCAGTTCCAATCCTACTACCATATTCTGCTAGTTTGGATATCGTATCCATAGAATCATTTCCACCAATGTAGAAAAATGCAGCCACCTCGTATCTCTCAAGAATCTCGAAAATCTTTTCATAGATTGACGGATCCTCATCCACTGCCGGCATTTTATACCTGCAGGATCCCAGATAACTGGATGGTGTCGCATAGATACGACTTAATTCTTCATCACTTAAATCCTCAAGATGGATGAAGTCTTCTTTTAAAACTCCGCTTATTCCATAAAGCGAACCAAATACTTTATCATAGCCTCCACCGGATAACGCTCCTTTAATAACCCCAACAAGCGATGCATTGATAGCTGTTGTAGGTCCCCCTGACTGAGCAACTATGATATTTTTCATTTACTGCAGTATCTCCTTATGTAGTTTATTTGTTTACGATGTGACCAGCAACGCACACCACGCTACTATAACACCTGACACCGCATCGTTCAATACTGAATATTAAAATCCTCTCAACAATTGCCCTAGACGTATGGCTCAATAAACTTCTTTATAAACACTATACGGTCTTTTGCTCTTGGGTAAAAAGAAGATGTAATAGCTACTACAAGTGACTTGTCCGGATTGACGTATATAATATTTCCTCCGTCACCCATGGCCGCAAACCCGTTATCCTTATCACTGAGCCACCATAAGTATCCGTATGGAAGGTTCATCTTCTCCCATCTGCTATGTTCAGTGGTGCAGTCCTTGACCCATTTTTCTGAAACGATGCGTTGGCCGTTATATACTCCGCCATCCATCATCATCTGTCCGATACGAGCCATCTCAACAGGTGAAAGGAGAAGTCCCCAGCCAGCTGTGTGTGTGCCGGCAGGATCAGCCACCCAGCCCTTCATCGAAGTGGACTTGTAGAATTCCATTTGTTCTTCTTTACTGTCAAATGTAATATCCTGTTTCACGTCTATATCGAGGGGCTCGAAAAGATTCTCCCTGGCAAAGTCCAGTACCGACTGCCCGGTAACATTCACGAGAATTCCGGACAAAACATCAGGACCGATGATAGGCGCATATCTGAACTCACCAACTTTCCCTTTTCCGCCCAGCTTATCAAGAGAAAACTTCACCCAGTCCATGCTGGTAAAGTACTTTGTATATGGATTCATCTTGTATTTGTAAGGAGCCGTCATGGTGAGAATATCTCTAATTGTAATGGTCTGTAAGGTCTTCTCTCCACGCTTAACTGTATAGTCAGGAAAGAAATCCAGCACCTTACGGTCCACGCTATCCAGCAGTCCCTTATCTAAAGCTATTCCATAAAGGATCGATATAATACTTTTGGTTACTGAAAATACATGAATGTGATTCTCTGCTGTGCAGCCCTTAAAATATCTTTCATAAACATTTTCGCCATCCTTCATTACCGCAATACCCAGCATGTTGTCGTAGTCAGTAACGATGGCATGTTCCATCTCCCTTATCTTATCCTGGTTCATATTTCCTCCAAATGATTCCACTATTTTTCGGGTTTCTTTTTGACAGGATAATAAACCTCAGTAATGTTATCTGCTTCGCTGGCCACCTGAGAAGGATCTGTAACATAGACTTCGAATAGTGCATTGGTGCAGCGGTATCCTTCTCTCTCTGCCCATTCAGTCTGCTTGGTATATACAGAAGAAAGCTCCGAATACGCTCCAGTCACAACCGTCTTAAGGCAGAGTCCAGGAGCAAAATCTCTGGTTCCTGTTACCACTTCTTTTACAGGGATAGCGAACTCCGTATCAAGTCCTGCAGGCGTAAACTCAGAACTATGAAAGAGAACCATTGGCGCTCCGCACATAGTCAGTCCATCCACCGCAATTCTTCTGAACAGCTTTTCATAGCAGTTCCTATACTCGTCAGGAAAATCCTCAGCAATAACATTTTTCCTTATGGAAAGAAGGCACATGGTCGGAACCTCAACCAGCTGAACATCGATATCATCCAGGTAGGACATGATAGACTTGCCCTGCTCAATGGTGGATATATCACCCTCCAGCTGTGCCAGGATCATGTCATAACTATGCAGCCGTTCCTCGATTTCCTTCTTCTTATGAAGAAATGCTGTGTAAAGGATTTCGTCGCCCTGCTTATCTCCGTTAACTATCTCCTTAATTTCCTCCAGGGAAAATGAATACGCCTTTAGACGATTAATGAAGAGCATCTTTTCCAGCTGATCAACGCTGTAATAACGATACCCATTTTCTGGATTAACCTCGCTAGGCGTAAGCAGTCCGATCTCCGCATAGTAACGAAGAGTCTTTGTTGATACCTTGCATATGTTTGAGAATTCTCCGATTGATAACATACTTTATCTCCTTGTCATAAAGAACTATAAACCTTACCCTAAGGGGAATGTCAACATACGAAAAAGTGCAATGAGATATTCCCATTGCACTTATATTCTAAAGAGCATTTTCAACTTCAAATGGAAGTCTCGCCAAAATGTCTTTCTGCACGTCGATTCCAGGATAAACCTCAACCAGCTTCAGTCCATTATCTCCCAGCTCGAAGACGCATCTTTCAGTAACATAGATTACTCTCTGACCATTCTTCTTTGCACGCTTAGCTGAGAAGCTGATGCTGCGTACATTCTCAACAAACTTACTTATAGAACCTTCTTCATTGATGATAACCTCTCCGTCCTTTTCTTCAACTGAGAGGCCCTTTGTGTCGAAGGTAAGACAGAACACAACCGTTCCGGTTTTCGCTGTGATGTTAGCGAAACCACCAACACCTGCGAATGCGCCAGGACCTTTATGTGCATTTACATTTCCATACTGATCTACTTCCATACCGCCCATGAAGCAAATATCAAGACCACCATTGTTGTAAAGGTCAAACTGGTTGGCCATGTCATATATAGAATCGGCACCGATTACCGCACCGAAAACTTTTCCAGATGCAGGGAAACCACCAACGCCGCCAGACTCAACTGTAAGAGTGATCTTGTCCAGCATGCCATTTATCTTGGCATACTTGGTAACGGTCTCAGGGATTCCAACACCGATATTAACTATATCATCTTCCTTTAATTCCTGAGCAGCTCTCTTACCGATTATCTCAGCGCATGGGTTCACAACGCTCTTTGTCATGGTACGCTTTTCAAGCATTTCAGCCCAATCCTGCCACTGAGAAAATGGAATCTCAAAACTACCTGTCAAAGACTCATATGCTGCATGTCTAGGTTCTGGCTTAATAGGAACTATTGCATCTACCAGACAACCAGGAATGATAGTACTGTGTGGACGAGACGGTCTTACAACAAGACGGTCAACCTGAACGATGACAATTCCACCATTTGCTTTTACCGCCTGAGCGATAGACAACGCATCACCAGCAGTGAACATATCTTCAAATGATATATTACCTTTCTTGTCTGCGGCAGTTCCCTTGATGATTGCTACATCAATCTTTGGAAGCTTGTAGTAAAGGAACTCTTCACCATCCAGCTCCACATACTTAACCAGAGAATCATCCTTTGATATGTTATTGATACCCGGACCTTCAAGTCGAGGATCCACAAAGATATCAAGACCAACCTTTGAAAGTGCACCAGGAAGTCCACCTGCCTGAGCACGAAGTGCATGTGATATACAACCAAGAGGTAGATTATATGCCTCGAAGCGATCCTCCAGAACCAGCTTCTTAGTACTGTACATTGCTCCAAAATGGCCACAGATTATCTTATCAACTGCGCCCTCTCGAATATATCCTTCAGCAGCTCTTTCCTCATCCCATACACCAAAACCGGCACTGGAAACGCAGGTGAGATGCTTTGGAGAACCAGTCTCCTTATATCTCGCATATATTGCTTCGTGAAGCTCCACTGGATTATCAATTCCAAGAAACGAATTGAACGCCAGAACATCTCCATCCTTGACCAGCTTAGTTGCCTCATCGGCTGTTAGTATCTTATACACCGTATTTTCCTATCCTTCAATTTTTTATTTCGTATTATATACTAACCGTCCAAACTTGCCAACATAAGGTTTCTTGTAGAGTGCCATAGATACTCCATAATACATAAGTGGTGTTAAGAGGCAGGTAACAAATGCCATAGCAACAAGGATCTTATTATCTGAGCAAAGAACCCCTATCTTATTAAATCCGTCCCAGGTTGAAAAAAGAATTGATGCAAAAAGAGGAATTGCACAGAATATTCCAAGTGCCATAATCTTATATAAAACAGCAACACATAATATCTCTAAAACCTGAAATACCATATAGGACACAAGATATAAATCCAGATTTTCCTCTACCCCAAGTGCATATGCCAGCGCTGTTCTTAGAATACAGAAGGAGACGAAGCCTATCATGTTACATATCAGAATTATAATTGCCATGTTCTTTGTCATCATTTTCTTAAAGCCTTCTGACGACTGAATCACACCAGAGAATGTAACTGCTGTTATCTGAGCAACAATATAACCACTCAGATAATTTGCCCAGAATCCTCCCAACAACTGATGGCTTCTAAATGGAACTGGAAAGCTTGTAATTAAGCCCGTTCCCAAAAACAGAAATATTGCTATTATATTAAATACATAATTCTGTGTATATTTTAATAGCTTAAGAGAATCTCTAATCTTCATACCATTTAACCTCCACAAGAGTTCTTAGACTCTTCAAACTCATAACAGTAAAAACTATTCCAGGAATTAGATAACTTCCACACAGTATCCAGATAAACACCAGCGAACCACTAGCAACTCCAATTGCAGCAGGAATCCCAAGCATCAACATAACGGTTATAAGAATTGTTATTTCATCATTATTCGAAGTATCCCTGCTCACCTGTATCAACATAGTAGATATCATATAGAAAGTGAAAAATCCGAGACAAGCTGATGAAACTATCCTATCCATCATATCCATGTAATGCCCTGAAATCATAGCCACTAAAACGATACCGCCAAATGTGATCACGCCCTGAAAAAGACGAAGCAGCATCTCTGCATGAATCACTCCCTGGATCATTTCTTTTCCTTTAGTTGACGACTTAAGCAGTTCCTCACTCTTTCCTTTTTCAGCAAATATAGGACCGACTGTAAGCCTATCCGCAAAAGCATCAACAAAAACCGACACAAAAGGTGTACTGATAAGAAGAGCCAAAACTCCGCCCAGGTTATAAGTAATACCAGCAAAAAGTATACTCGCGATTATTAGAACGACTGGATAGACTACATAGCCAAGAAGCCGAATCTTTCTATTAACATATATGTTGTAACTTTTAAATAATCCCATATCAGACTCCTATATCTCAGGCATGCTAATCTTTGAGTTCTGCTTCATTATTGCAACACTTATATCAAAGAGCCCCGGTGTATCAAACTCAACTTCCATACCAGCAAACTTATCCAGATTTTCAGAAAGAGCAACACCTTCAAATCCAAAGCTGTTAGCCTGACAGGTTACAAGATGAGGTTTCGCTGCTGAAATATATTCCTTATCTCCCTTAACAATTATGTACTTCTCCTTAAGATCGGTAACAAAGCCCTGCTCCATAATATGTCCATCATCGACGATGATTATGTAGTCAGTAACATTTTCCATGTCCGAAATGTTGTGGGTTGAAAACACTACTGATCTATCACCATCACCTTCAGCAAGATATGCTCTTATCATATCTCCCAGCATGTCTCTCATCAGCGGATCAAGTGGTGATGCAGGCTCATCCAGAAGAAGCAGCTTTGTATCTCTGGCAAAAACTGTAGCAAGCATCAGCTTCATCAGATTACCGTCGGACAGCTTTGATACTACCTTGCCAGTCCTGCCAAATGTAGTCTCATCTATATTAAGAGACTTGCAGATATTATCGAACTTATCAGCATTAAAGTTTTTGAAAAGAACACCCATGAGTTCTCTCACCTGATCACCATTCCAATAAGGAAGGAAGAAATTCTTAGTTCCTGTATAACCGATGGCATCCTTCACACCGCTGTCCTCTATATGACTCTGGCCATCGAAGTAAGTAACATCTCCCTTACCATCTCTTCTTATTCCTGCCAGCATATTTATAAGAGTAGTTTTACCGGCTCCATTCTCTCCGATCAGGGCTGTTGCAAAGCCCTTTGGAATATGAAGCTCCGGAATCTCCAGCTTAAAGTTCTTAAAACTTTTTTCAATCCCCTGTCCTGTTATAACATCTTCGTAATTCATATCTATCCTCTCATTCTATTCATCAGATCCCTCAATATATTCGGGATATTTACTCATTCATAAGTGCCTGTAAGGTCTTCAGTGTTTCCCTTAATTCCTTATCAGAAAGCCCCGCAATCTTTGCAGCCTTTATAGCTTCAGTAAGTGCCTCTTCCACTCGGCGCATATGCTGCTCCTTTAAGAGCTCACTGTCCTGTGCATTTACAAGGAAGCCTTTTCCCTGAACCGCCGTAACAAGTCCCTCGGCTGCCAGCTCCTCATAGGCCTTCATTGTAGTGATGACACTTATTCTCAGTTCCTGAGCCAGACCTCTTATAGAAGGCAGATATTCACCTTCCTTTATCTTGCCAGCCAGGATATCACTCTTCAGCTGTTCAGCTATCTGTTTATATATTGGAATACTGGAGTTTTGTAATATCTTCATTCTGAATCCTCCCAACTGTTTATGTGTTATATATACAGCATATAACAGTAAATGTCAATACCCTTAAGGAAACGTTAAGGATAGATCACATTTCTTTCTTAAAATAAAAAGAGGAGTTCCGTTCGAACTCCTCACGTTTTTATCCCTCTATAGCCTTTAACAAACCATCTAAATTTGTAAGATGCAGATAATGACCTCCATCTATAATTTTAACTTCGCCATTACATTTTTCTACAATATCACTATGCAGCTGTTCCCACTCAGGAATCTGATCACAGTTATCTTTTGAGAGAATATATAACACCTTAACACTCTTTGGAAATGTCATATCATAGCAGTCCCTCATGTTGTCCGCCATCTTCTTTCCTTCTCGAAGCTGGGTATCATTCATCTGATCAGTGGTATATAGCGCCAGCATAGTATCTTTATCATCATCCCTTATAGTAGGAATCTGTTCCAGCACAGAATCAAAACTTACCTCTGTTAATATTCGGTATATTCCCGTATCAACAAGAGTAAATTTAAGCGCTCTGTTGATCTTATACTGCACATCAGGCTGTGTAAAAGTATTATCAATATCTATCTGTCTCGGAACCGAAGCATCAATTCCAATAAATGCTTCAACCTCGTTCTCATACATGTTGCAGTACTTAAGCGCATATATTCCAGCGATGGAATGGCCGATCAGTGTATATCTGTCATATCCCAGACTGGCCATAAGTCCGTGCAGCTCCACGCAGTAATTTTCAGCACTTCGTTCACGAGTTGTCCCATCACTAAGTCCAACTCCCAGGGGTTCAACTATAAGAATGTCGTATCTGTCACTCAGTCTATTAGCTAAGGTATCAAACTCAAAATGCGCCGACGAGCAGCCATATCCTGGAAGTATAACTGCCAGATCTTCCACCCCATTATCATAAAAAGTGTAGTTAATCCTTTCTCCTTCGGGAGTGGTGTAATACTCGCCATAGGCATCCTCAACCAGCTTCTCATCTCTGGCGCTGAGGATAACATTTCTCACTGACGTAACTCCAACCAGCACTGCAAGTATTAACAATAAAATACAAAAGATTCTTAATCCTTTAAAAACTTTAGTTTTGTTCATTCTTTTTCCTCGTTTCATTATAGCCAACCATAGCGAGGCAGGTCTTATAAAACGCGGTAATTGATTCCTTTAGATTATAATCTGTTGAAGGATCCATGCTCTTCTCAATAGAGTACTGAAGTGCGATTCCCTTATAAACAGTCATCAGATAGTTGATGAGATCAGCTGTTTTCAAGACAGGCTTTATAGTCTTCTTTTTTTTCTCCGCCTCTATATACTCAGCCAGACTGTTGATAAGATAAGCAACACTTTCATTTCCCTGTTCACCAGCAAGAGCCATGATATTCTTTACCCTCTCAGGCTCAGTGATACACAGAATATCGAACTGGATCTCCAGCGAAAAAACATCCATCTCACGGGAAGTAATGTATTCGAAAAGAAAGTCCGCTAAACGTTTAAATGTCATCTTCGGCGAACTGTTCTTCGAAGTATCGAAGATCTTCTTCACATCCTCTACATAAGAATTATCCTCATTAATCCGCTTGATAAGATCCGCCAGTATCTGGTCAAGACTGTCATAATACCTATAGATAGCCCCTCTTGCCATACCAGCTCTTTCTCTGACATCCATGAGAGTCATGTTACTTATAGGCTTTTCAAGTGCAATCTTATACGCCGAATCAATTATCTCATTTCTTTTTTGGGTATAATACTCCTCACTTACTTTTGGCATATTGTTCTCCTTGTTTTAAAAATGAACCGCGGTTCACTATTAAAAGTGAACTGCGGTTCATTTTATAACACAGGATTTCATATGTCAATCTCTTTTTTACGCTATGGGCATGCAAAATTTTACTTTTTTTCAATAATACGATAAAATATAGACATATTGTTATTGAGGTGAACACATATGGAAAAGAAGGCTGTTGTAAAGAAACTTATAATGGTCATTTTATTGGTTGCCGCAGTAACTGCGGCATTCTTTTTTTTAGTGCGTCCTTATAAGAAGAATACCGCAAAACACACACACGAACGTATCGTCAATTACATAGATGTTAATCTAAGTTATGAAGAAGATTCCTATGATACATACATTAGTGATATGAATCAGTTGTTGGAGCTTCCATATATAACTGATTATGATAAAGGACATCTTTATGAGCGTATAGCTCAGATCTATAAATTCAAGGGAGACACCATAAGTTTCTACCACTCTCTTGGTAATGCGCTCTACTATCTAAACAAGTCTGAAGACAAATCCATAGCAGTAAATATATACGAGGATATAGCGAACTACTATCTTACTGATTGCAATCTCGACCAAGCAAAATTATATGCAAATAAGGCAATAGAAACATGCCCTCTTGAAGAGATACAGGATCCTCAGGTCAGATCCTATGCATACAGAATGCAAGCTATCCTGCTGATAAAGGATGGCAAGCTGGACGAAGCCAAAGAGATGATCGATATCTCAACATCTATTCTTCCAGAAAATGCCGACGCACTCTGGCATGACTCTTATGTTGCGATCAACGACATGGTTTACGCCTCTCTTGCATACGAAGACGGAAGATATGATGAAGCTGCTGAGATTCTCGAAAACCATAAGGACAGTCCGTTCTTCTCATCACCTATTTATGCAGATATAACTACTCGTGATTTTGTATTACCTTATTACGATGTAGCTTGCAAGCTTGCCGCGCAGAATAATGATGAAGAAAAACTTATAAGCTGCCTTTCTGATTATAAAGCTGCAAGTGAAAAGTTTGGATATTTGAAACAGGAACAAAAGATTCTCACCGAAATACTAGAAGGTGATTATAATCTGTCCGAAAAAACAGAGACTGAAATAAATGATCGTAGAATCGAAAACTATGAGACTATCGTAGAAGTACAGAGTGATGACTATGCGGCACTTATTACTGAGCCTTTAGAAAGCGGTATCACCGAACAGGCCGAACTAAATGAAGCTCTTGAAGAAGCTCGTCATAAGAACAAGCTCCGTCTTCTTGATGTTTTTATAGCCCTCACAATTCTTCTGATCATTATCTATATTGTTTCATATAGTTTAAGGGATCCTCTTACCCACGTTGGCAACAGAAGAAAACTTACCTACTGTCTTCTGCCAGGACTAATTTCCTCAAAGATGGTTTCCTTCATCATGATGGATATAGATAACTTCAAGAGAGTTAATGATACCTATGGTCACGATAAAGGTGACGTGGTATTAAAGCGCCTTGGCATCCTACTCAAGCTGATGCATAACCATAAGAACAAATGTTTCCGTTATGGTGGCGAAGAATTTGTAATGATCGTATACGATAGTGATCCTAATATGGCACTAAGAATCGCTGAAAATATCCGTCGTGATTTCCAGTGGCAAAAATGGGATTTCATGGATGGAGTTACTATAAGTCTCGGTGTATCCACAGGACGTCTTTCCCAAAGCACCCTGGTAGAGGCCGATAAGAACCTCTACTATTCCAAGGAACATGGAAAAAATGCTGTGTCATATACTGTTGATGGTGAGCCTAAGATCGTTTCATCAGAGAACTGACTTTCTTATCAAGAAAGCTGAGAGCGTAAAGCTTCTTACAAATTTTGAGTGTGTGAAAGTTTTTCTGTAAATAAGATATCCTAAGATAATTGACGAGCTGTATGGCGGTAAGATTACCGTTGTCCAGCTCGTTTTGACTATACCTAATTCCATTGATTTCGTCAAGAATTATGATAAAATTTGTATATAATTATATTCCAGTAGAATGGAGCAAAGTATAAATATGAAAAAGATTATTTCTTTAGTATCGGCAATATGTGTGTTTTTAATCGGAATAGCAATGATAATAGTTGCATTTACCGGAGCAGAGCTTCCGAAACCATTATGGCTATTATTTGCGGTATGCAATTTGGTTAATACTTTCTTGATTATTACAAATTATAAGAAGAAGGATCATATCAGAAGATAATCGCAGAATAATTCTTCGACTTTTTCGTCGGGTATAATACTTTTACCTTCCATATTATTTATCTTCAACCAACTTTCTTATTTCAAGATTAGCGTCATACAGACATTCCTGTCTTAGTTCCGGAGTAAGTAAATCTTTCTTCAGCATACTTTCTATTATGCGTTCACGACAGCACGAACAAAGAGAGTTTTCATATGCCCATAAAAGTATTGAGTTCGGAATATCCTCATCTCGTACATGAACTATATGCATTACAATTCCATGCCACCCGCTTCTGTCATCCTGTTCTATCTCGATTTTATTCAGTTTATTCCGGTTAATACCACCATAATGCATTAATAATTTATAATAAAATAAGAAACCACCGCATATATCAATGTTATGATTGCAATAGGTAATACAATAACTGCAACAAGATCTTCACGATTGATCCAAATAAGTATTCCACTAATTAAAAACATAATACTGCACAGAAAGAAACATATAGCCGACTGTCTATAATAAGGACTTTTATCCATATGTTCTCTTTCCTCTTTGCTTGCATTTAAATACTGATTGTTAAGTAAAAACCCTTTTTCCATAAAAGAAAATATAGATAATACGCCAAATGCACTTGCAAGTACAAACATGATGATTAATGTCATCGAATCTTCTGAAGCCATAACTACTCTCCTTTTTTTAAAGAATGTATATTAACCTGATGATAATACTTACTAAGAAATTAAACCGAGTAATCTATTTTAACCTTTTTGGCACTCATAACCTGAACCCAAATCTGAATAATCAACTAAAATCTTCTCACACAACTTACATACATATGCATTAAGACATAGATATTTCAATGAATTCATATTATATATAAATAATTCGTCTTTTTTAGGGGCCAAAGAAATCTTATGCTTATTCTTTACCCACGCCAGTCCTCTATGAAATTGAACATAACCTTTTTCCATTTCACCGTTGCATATCGGACATCTCATTGTAATACCTCCATAAATTTGGATTTGTCTTCGTATATAAAACTAGAAGAGAACTATATACCAATTTTATCATAATTGTTGACGAAATCAATGGGATTAGGTATAGTCAAAACGAGCTGGACAACGGTAATCTTACCGCCATACAGCTCGTCAATTGTCTTAGGATATCTTATTTACAGAAAAACTTTCACACACTCGATAAAAGAATTCAAACACCCCCATGGGTTCTCCTTTTATCTTTAATCATTCCAGATACAATAATATTCATCGTCATCATCCCAAGGTGTATTACCCTCTGATGGACCGACGTACTTGACCTCATCACCACGTATGATAATAGAGCACTGATGTTCCGGCTCCCAAGGACATTCTGTTTCTATACAATAACCTATCTCCTCAACATCTGTTTCATCTTCTGGGAGTTCAACATACAATCGAGGACGAGACAGACAAGTTATCAAAGATTCTTTAGCATTATATACCTCTACTGCCTTTTCTGTATCAGCAACTATATCATCATATATGTCCATCTCTTTCCACTCGTCATACATGAATAGCATAAACTTTGCCAGCTTCTCTTGAATGTCATCAAGTATCCCCTGGTTTTCATTTAATTTATTATAATGCTCAACACATTTCTCAGCATATTTCTTCGATTCCTCCGAATCGGAAAATATAGTAATACTCATTTCCTCCTGAAACAAGGATTTCGAATCGAACTTTCCTTCAAGCCATCCCATATCATTATCATCTGGTTTCAAATCTCTAATTACTGACATACTACTCACCTTTATTATTTCCTTTACTAATATATCAAAAGTTCACATAGTTATTATCTACAATGAACTTTAAATTCTATGGATTAAGCATCCACTGTTTTGTTCTAGCACCATTTCTATAATCTTTTATTTGCTGCTTTTCTTCCTCGGATAATGATCTTATCATTTTTTCTACTCTTTGCAAGATTGCATCCTCACCTAAAATGTCTGCAACGAATTCCAACCTGACATGATATTCTTCAAAATGATCAACTAATAATGACCGTATAGCATTCTCCAAATCATTTTCAATTCGATCCGCCAAACTCAGAGCCGTATCTTTAATCTCACGTTTTAAACAGTCTATTGTTGTCATAAGCATATCAGTGGTTGAAATATCGAACCAATATATATCATCACCTGACAGGGGACGATATTCATAAAATGCTACGGTATTCTGAACTGGTAACTTTCCCAACTTCTTATACACGATTTTAAAATCCGCATTAAGCCCGACATATTCTTGTGACGAATTCCACTTAGATGTATAAAAATCTATGCACAACTCTAAATCTTTTATTTTCTTCTTTAAACATCTCTTACTCTTCAAAAACTTCCATCCGGTAAATTCTTCCAATGAAGTATAAACCGTATTGGTAGCCTCTTCCACAGACAGTAAATTATCCATATACAAATATCTCCCAATCAATTCCAAATTCAATACAAACTGAATTTCATTACTCAATATACCATAAACATCTTTTACTGAACAGAAATAAAGGAACGCTTCAAGCTCTTAACTTAAAGCGTCCCTCATAACCTTCACTATTTATTCTAACTAAGCAATTACTTCGTTCTTCTTCTCTTTCTTTTGCTTCTCAAGTGCTAAATATGACCAATAGCCTGTCTGTACACATGCAAGTAATGATGCCTCTCCAATTGTGCGGCTATCTCTAGTAACAACTCCGTAAATCATCATACCAACTATTGCGATAAGAGCCACTACCATAGCTGCTTTTACTACCATCTTTCCTGTGATTACTACTTCCTTCTTTGAATTATTCATTGTTATATCCTCCATAATCTTATTATTTATTTCTGCGATTTGTTCGCGTTTCTTTATCTTATGTATGGATAATACAACAACATTTATTCTTACGTTGCAATTCTGTTGTGAATGAATCAAAAGATGTCGCGACTGGTTATTCATATTCCCTTAACGGATTCCTCTTATATAATTCAGTAGTTCTAATAAAGCAATTTCAATATCAACGCCCATCCAATTCTTATCAGAACTCTCCAATCGTCTCCTATATCTCTCATTACTAAATGTTACTTCGAGACGCTTGATAACATCTTCCATATTATTTTCTCTCATTCCAGAATCACCAAGAATAAATTCTCCAAAGCATATTTTTAGCTTTTCATTTTCTACTTTATCCTTAAGATAATACATATCAAATATATCCTTAAATCTCGTTGATGCCGCGCCAAACCTGAGAAGAGATCTAAGCTTTTCAGTAAACATCTGCTCTTTCGAATTTATTAATAGACTAACCCCTTCTTCATCATATGCCAAATCAAAACAAAACTCTTCCTGCTCGATATCCAAATGAGTATGCACTCCAAGGTCTATCTTACTTTGTACACTCACTCCATCTATATCAGTAACATTAACATATACTCTTTTTCCATGATAATCCTGCTGGCTTAGTTCAGTTATTTCACTTATTCTTTCTAAACTAACCCCTTCTAGTACATTGAGCCTATTTATGAACGCATCAATAGATTGGTCGCTTAATGAATATCTTATAAAATCTATATCCATATCCTGTGTAGCCCGTCTGACATCCCCCGTTATCTCTCGCATAACTACTCCACCTTTAATTGTTACATTTCGATTCAGGTTGCTATCAGCAATAGCTTTCAATACAATATCCTGACATACTTTTGCCGTAAGATTTGCACCTGTATATCCAGACTTCTCATTTGTTCGCATCAAATCAGCAATCATTCCCATTACAAAACCTCCGCCTCAAATGCATCTAATATAAAATCACTCTTAGGTAGCTCTTGTACCATATCCTGTATAAATGCAATATCCATTTTTTCAATTCTTTTTCTGAAATTTTGTATTATTTCTTTATAATAATCGTATGGAAGACGCTTTTTATTTCTAAACAATTCTAAAAGCATCCTTTCATTTCCATACATTCTTATTAACTCTCCATCTACTTCATAATTTACCATGCCAAGCTCAAGACTCTTATAATTATCAAAATACTGAACGACACGCTGATCTGATATTTTAGAATCATCTTTATCCGTAACAAGATGATACTTATCAGGAATAGAATCCGTTAGTCCAAGATAATAAAATGCACTATTCATTGTAAATACTGCCTTGGGATACTTTTTTGATATTATAGATGTTTCAAATTCAAAATCTTTGTCAGAATATATTCCCGATTCAAGTTTTTTTATCATACCGGAATCTATAGCTTTTCTAATCTGATAATCATTTTTGTATTTCTTCAAACATTCTTTATATGTCATAATCATTTAGGTATACCTCCGTAGTTTCGCGTTTTTTACGGATTTTTACCTAAATATACTTCATTTGAAGTTTTTTTTCAATATTGACACTACAATTATATTATAGAGAATATTATTAATTTGTCATTGAACTTGTAATTCAATACTATCTTTTTATAGTGAACGAGTTTTTTCTTCTATGTAAAAAAGAACGCTTCAGGCTTCAAACCTAAAGCGTTCGGTACAACTCAACAATTCTATTTCTTCTGATAACTCAGGAATCTAATTCTTTTTCTATGACGATAATTGATTCTTCATTCTCCCCAATCATTTCAACAGAAATCTTGTTTACCACTGTTCTAAAAGAGTCATCAATTCCTTTAATACTTTCGTAAGCTTCATTCATTTCATTTTCTGAAGAAAGCTTTCCAACGGTTATATGAGGAATGTAATCAGAGCCCCATAGATCAAAGTTCTTAAATTCATATTTATATAATTCATCATGAATTTGAATAATGTTCTCTTTACCATTTACTATATCTAAGAACAGGTAATTCCCAGATGGATCACTATGTTTACTAAAACCTTTTAATTCAACTTCGAAAGGAAATGTGTTCGTTAGTCTTGCATCTAAGATAGCAGCAACATCCTCATTACTCATATCTGATTCAAAAGGAAACACTAAAGTGATATGCGGTCTTACCAGTTTGGCCAACGGATCATATTTATTCCTTATATCATCAATGATCTGCATATTATCAAATTCTGGAAATATCATTATAGTTCTAAAACTCATATAAAAACCTTATCTAATCCTTATCATTTAATCTAAATCTTCTCCAACAACCCAGAGCAGTTTATCAGCTGGAACAACCTTGTATTCACCAACGCCTTTTCCTATACGAAGATAAACATTTTTAATACCAGCCTGAATGATCATTCTCGCGCATAGTGGGCATGGTCTTGCTTCGTGGATTGAACTGTCTTCAGGATTAATCCCTGTAAGATATAGATCAGCTCCGAGAGTTTGTTCTCTGGAACAATTAAGTAATGCATTTGCCTCTGCATGAACAGCTCTGCAAATATCATATCCCTGCCCCTGATGAAGATTTTTTGCTTTCCTTGGACAATACCCTATATCACAACAATTCTTCTTTCCTCTTGGAGCACCGTTGTAACCAGTAGATATTACAGCGTCGTCTTTTACTATGACTGCACCATATTTTCTTTTTAAACAAGTGCTACGATAAGCAAATACTTCAGCTGCATTCAGATATGTATCAATCTTTGTCACTCTCTCTTCATTGGAATTTGTGATTACCATTTTTCTTCCTTTACTACTTCATTCTCTATTAATCTTAATTCTTAAGGGTAAAATATAGCTTGGTATATTTTATCATATTCATAATCAGAAACATAAGTGAAACTGTATTCTTCTCCGCCTGTCGTAAAGTAAAAAGTATAAAATCTTGTTTTATTGTTTTCCAATTATCAAATCTTCTTTCTGTACATTATCGATACTCAGATGCTACCAATAATATACATCTTCAAGCCATCATTCTATATGTATAGGTTTTAGTGTGTTTTTAACCAGTTTTTTACTATGTTTTCAAAGATTTCCGGCTGTTCTATCTGAAGATTATGACCTGCATTTTCTACCGCAATATAAGTTGAGTTAGTGTACTTCTCCATAAGATCAAATTGATCTTTATATCCTACCTCTGTATCCTGTTTTGCAGCGATGATGAGACATGGAATCTCACATGGTCCCTCTATATCATCTGGATCAAAAGTGAAGCTTCCATCAAGGACATTGTTTAGGAAAGCCCAATCCGCGCTTTCCAAAGCAGGCATCAGATATTTCTTATATCTTTCCCAGACGACTTTAGTCAGAACAACGTTCATGAGAGTAAAGCTCTCACGTTCTTCTTTAGTTAATGAGCCTAGTAATTCATCATCTCTTTGCACAACTTTCAGCTGTTCTACACGGCCCTTTTTTACTCCCGGTATCATACAGGGAACAAGCAGAATTATCTTGCCGATCAACTCTGGAAACTTGTTAACGAATCCTCTTGCGAGGAGCCCTGCATAGGACTGACCTATGATCATAAAAGGCTCCTTTAATACATCAACTGCAAACTCGTGTAACAGCTTTAATATATCATCTGAATTCTTGACATCTCCGTGTTCAGAATCGCCCATTCCCGGAAGATCTATATAGAACCTTTTATATCCATCTACCTCACGAAAGATCGGTTCAAAAGCTCCCTTCATTGTGAGCTTACTGATTCCCCATCCGTGAATAATAAGAACCGGTTCTCCTTCACCTATTACTTCATAATCCAAATTAGCGAACTTCATATATTATTACCTTGTTTCCTTCAGCTCACTCTTTTCTTCTATTTCTCTCGTTACCTAAAACCTTTCCCAATGGATCTGCGCATCATAATCCACATCAAGCTGCTTAGTAGTTGTCGCATCCTTAGCAGGTTGTCCAATTCCGATAAAACATGGAATTAAATATTCATCAGGTATATTTAAAGCTTCTTTGGCTACCGATTCCTCATTTCCAAGAGGAATTCTGACATTACATCCGTAACCTTCTGATGTTGCCGCAAGCCACACATTTTCTATACTGCACCATATGGAAGCATAGCAGTTAAGATCTGATAGGCACGAAGGATTCAGTATATCTACCTTCTTTTTCATTAACGGTATTATGATTGCTGCAGCGTCGATCAGCATTCGGTATTGTTTCGGTACGGCAATCTGATAGCTCTCCTTCTGAACAGGATCAGAGATAAATGTCATCGCATCGACATCCTTAACTGTAAGGTTCTTAGGAACCCCCTCTATAACTCTTTTCATCATCTCTTTATCTGACACTACAATATAGTGCCAATCTCTGAAATGATCATTAGCAGGTGCCGAATATGCTGCCTTAACTATCTTTTCCATTATATCTTTAGGTATACTCTCATCTTCAAAATCTCTTATGCTATGCCTAGAATTAATTACATCATAAAAATCCATACGACCATTCTCCTTATATCTCAAACAATTCAATCAATTTATTCAATCTGAAAAATGCATCTTTCATTTACAACTCCATAATATCATTAAAGAAATATACTGTGAAATGAATTTATGTTATTATTTATAATCATATGGAATAAATTTATAGAATATAATAACGACGTGATATATACCTTTATGAGAAGGAGGTTCCTATGACAACATCTCAGCTTGAATGCTTTATCAGCTTGGCCGGCACCCTAAATTATATGAAGACAGCAGAACAGCTCGGTCTCACACAGCCTGCAGTATCAAAGCAGATAAAGACCCTGGAAACAGAACTGAACTGTAAGCTCTTTAACAGAACTACCAGATCCGTGACACTGACAAAGGCCGGTGCTGCTTTTCTTGGGGATGCGAATACAATAATCGACACATTTTATCATTCCAAAGAACGTATATCTAACTTTCAGGAACAGGAGCTCCATTCCCTAAAAATAGGCTATATGGATACGCACACGATAAACCTTATAAGTCAGATTCTCAAGCCGCTCCTCGCATTAAAGCCTAATGTGATACCTGAATTTACCCAGGACCAGACAGATGCTAACTTAAGCCGTCTGGTAAACAACCAGTTGGATCTTATCATCGGAATGAAGGATGCAAAGTTTGTGGATTCGAATATTACATTTAGCAAGTTATACGATGAGGAGTTATTCTGCGTTATTAATAAAGAACATCCATTAGCAAAAGAATTACGAAAACATAAAAAAAAGACGGTAACCACACAAGATCTGTGGGATTACCGCCAGATTATTTCTGTTCCTCCATATCTGATAAGGAACCTTTTTTCTAGAAGACGATATATCGTCCCTGTGAATGAGAATATAGACAATGCTATATGTTCTAATGCCAGTGAAACATACGGTCTGCTCCTTGCAAACTTTGGATATGCACTCCTTCCAGGTTATGAAATACTAGATCACAAAGATCTTGTCACATATAAGTGGGAGGAATCTCCTCACGCACCTTTCGGAATCTACACCAAGTCGTCTGTTCTTAAGGACAAAACCTCTTTGGAATATTCATTTATCCATCTTGCAATGGAAAGCAAGAATTAAAGCAGCATCTTTACAGACCTTCCAGCAACAATTTTTTGTCTTTATTCTTGTTTTTGTTGCTTTTTTCCTTCCAATCACCACATTTACAGCCTTTTCAGCAACATTTTCTGTCTTTATTCTTGTTTTTTGTTGCTTTTTTCCTTCCAATCACCACGTTGGCAGACCTCTCAGCAACATTTTTTGTCTTTATTCTTGTTTTTTGTTGCTTTTTTTCTTCTAATCAACACGTTGGCAGACCTCTCAGCAACATTTTTTGTCTTTATTCTTGTTTTTTGTTGCTTTTTTCCTTCCAATCACCACGTTGGCAGACCTCTCAGCAACACTTTTTGTCTTTATTCTTGTTTTTTGTTGCTTTTTCCTTCCAATCACCACATTTACAGCCTTTTCAGCAACATTTTCTGTCCTTTCACTCACTTTTTGTTGCTTTTCCCCACCATTCTCTCAAAACACTTCCCCCACCATTTTCTCTCAAAACACTTTCCTCACCATTCTCTCAAAACGCCTTCCTCACCATTCTTTCAAAACGCCTTCCTCACCATTCTTTCAAAACGCCTTCCTCACCATTCTTTCAAAAAAGACGGTAACCACACATAATTTGTGAGATTACCGTCCAGTGTAAAAGAACTATTTAACCTTCAACTCTAAGTCTATCAATTACGCTTCTCTTGCTGAGTCTGTTATATGCAATTACCGGAATGATAACGATCATTGCAAGGATGAGTGGAAGACATACTCCTAAAGGAAGAAGTGTGAATCTCCAAACGAACATTCCAAATTCAGCTGCAAGGAATTTGATAACTGTAACATTCATAATAGATGATACAACTACTGATACAATAAGAGTCCAGATGAAGTATACAAAACCTTCCTTCATAAGTCTCTTTCTCTGCTGACCACCTGTCATTCCGACAGCTTCGAGCATTGCAAGTTCTCTGCTTCTAACGATGATAGATGTTACCATTGTGTTTGCAAAGTTCATAAGTCCGATAAGTCCAAGGATTACTGCAAGAACTACACCAACCATACCGATTGTATCACTAAGTGACTTGTACTCTGCTACAACACTTGCCTTTGAAGAATAATCCATAGAAGTATCTTCTGAAGTAGTGTACTCCTTGATCCATTTTTCAAATGCTTCTTCTTTATCATCTTCAACTTCAACCAGGGTTCTCATAGCACCCTTGTCACCTTCTAATTCCAGATATGCGCTTTCTGGAAGAATGTAATTTACTTCGATAGTATCAGATACAATATATTGCATTGGACGTGGAATTTCTACTGTAGCGTAAACCTCGTATTCCTCCACAGGAGCATTCTCATAACTTTCATAAGTTATCGTCTGTCCATCTTCTACAGGTTCTTCCATAGTTTCTGCATACTTTGGATTATGACTTCTGATCTGTATCTTATCTCCTGGTTCAACAACATTTGCATAATACTGACCATCCATGGTCCATCTTGTAGCTAATACATAATTTCCAGAATTAAACTTTTCCCAATCGATTGTTTCTGATCCATCAATTGTTTCTACTACTTCAAGCTTACTTACTGCATATTCATCCATTCCATATGTGCTTCCGCTCATAGACTTGGTGTTTCTGAACTGATCCATAGTTTTCTCATAATCAGAATTTTCACCTACTACAAACATTTTCACACAATCAACTACTGCTTCATCTTTGAAGAAGTTTTCTTCTACCTTATTCCAGCTTTCATCTGAAAATTCCTGTCCAAATGTTGAGATATAAACATTACCTATCTCATTTACTCCTGGCTGAGCCTTAATCTTTTCAAGCAGCGCTGAATCAACAGAATCTGTTTCATGATTAGAAGCTGCAACGTTATCAAGTGTAGCATCCTGAATGCTGAAATCTGCTACAATATCTTTCTTTACATATTCATCTACATTAAATCCGCTTACTAAACCAATTACTCCATTAAGAATGATAAGAGATAATGATAATGAAAGAATTACTACTGTAAGTTTCTTACTCTTTTTACCACCGTTATCAGAATCTTCTGTATATCTAAGTGTCTCGATAGGAGATACCTTTGATGCCTTTCTACAAGGTCTCATAGCACTTAAGAGAACTGTAATATATGAGAAAAGTGCTGCTCCAAGAATAATCCAAATATTGATATGTACATTTCCCTTACCAACACTTACTGTGTTCATCTGCTCAGAGATATAAGGAAGAATAACTGCTCCAACACCAACTCCCATAAGAAGTCCGAAAGGAATACCAACTAATGAGATAATTGTAGCTCTTCTCATTACAACCTTCTTAAGCTGCTTTCCAGTTGTTCCGATAGTTTTAAGGAGTCCATACTCCTGCATGTCAGATACGATATTGATATCGAAGATATTGTAAATAATAAGGTAACCTGCAATGAAAAATGTTATTAACATCAGTACGCATATAGCTGCCATAGCTGGATGAACATCATATCCTGCATAAGCATAGTTAATACCATAATCAACATCACTTCTAAGACCAGTTCTAGCAATTAATGACTGAACCTGTTTTTCAATGTTAATAGTGTTACTAAAGTCCACATTTACACTCATCCAACCAGCAAAACCATTATCTTCACGCTCTGGATAAGTTATCATTTTTACAGGAGCATACTTTTCCTGAAGTTCCTTTGATACGAGAGCCATCTGAGCCATCGCTACTTTATCACCGTGGAAATAACCACTGAGTACAAAATCCTGTGTGATTTCCTCACCATCAACCAGAAGAGTTGTAGTAAATGTTGTTCCAACTTCTGCTGGTACACCAAGTTTCTCTAGAACAAGATCACTTGTTACGATCTCATTTGCCTTTGTAGGAAGATTTCCTACTTCTGGATAGCAGTAACACTTCTTTGCGTTCTGCTCTTCTGAATAATAAACCTCTGTTGGAAGCTTCTTCAGATCATCACTTGAAAGATAACCGACCATGATACTGTACGATATATCCTTAATCTTAGGATCATCTTTAACCTGCTCATACTCAGGCTGACTCATATACTTAAGTCCAGCATGATAGCTTGTACCAATCTCTCTCATGGTAGAGATCTGTGTTTCTTCTACTACGCTTCCACCAACTGTAAACAGTGATGAGAAAAGAAGTGTTGTGAGGATTACAGCTCCGATTAAAACCATGTACTTCTTTATATTTGCCTTTATTCCACTAATTGCAAGCTTTGATATTACCTTTTTGTTATTTACGTTCTGCATTGTTTCATTTCCCTTTTTTTAAATCTGTGTTTTATAGATAAAGTCTTATGCGATGTGTCCGTCTTCAATTCTGATAGTTCTGTCAGCCATCTGAGCTATCTCATCATTATGTGTGATCATTACGATTGTCTGATTGAACTTCTTTCCTGTTGTCTTTAGAAGACCAAGTACATCCTGACTTGTCTTGCTGTCCAGGTTTCCTGTAGGCTCATCTGCAAGGATGATTGCTGGCTTAGAAGCAAGCGCTCTTGCTATCGCAACTCTCTGCTGCTGTCCACCGGAAAGCTTTGATGGAATTCTATCAAGCTTACCCTCAAGTCCAAGTGTTTCGATTACACTATCAACAAACTCTTTATCAACTTTCTTTCCATCCAACTGGATAGGAAGGATAATGTTTTCATAAACGCTGATCGAAGGAACCAGGTTGAAGCTCTGGAAGATAAATCCGATCTTTCTACGTCTGAAGATGCAAAGCTCATCGCCTCTCAGATTTGAAATATCTTTATCATCGATTATTACCTTTCCCTCTGTTGGATTATCAAGACCACCAAGCATGTGAAGGAGTGTTGACTTACCACTTCCGCTTGTTCCTATGATACTGAGGAACTCACCTCTCTCAACCTGAAGGCTTACATCATCAAGTGCCTTAACAAGTGTTTCACCTTTTCCATAATGTTTCTTTAAATGTTCTGCTACTAAAATACTCATTTTTATTCCTCCATCTACGAGTTTTTCTCGTTTCTTTTTTTTATCTGTACTCATACTATCATGAACTTCTTACCAGAATATTTCTCAAATCTTTCACTCTCGAAAGATTTGAAAGATTTTTAAATTTTTACAATTGGTTACAAGTCTGAAACATCTCTATGACATAATCCTCGCATACGATACAAATGTCATGCACCTCTGCATGACTAATCGACAAAAGGGAGAAATACTATGCGAAAGATAGGAAAGATAGTAGCAGGCGCTTTAGCCGCAGCCATGATACTTAGTTGTGCAGGATGCGAAAAGAAGGCTACTGAAATTGACGGAGACACAGCAACAGAATCAGCAGCATCAAATGATGTCGAAGACAATGCTTCTGATGATACTTCTTCTGATAACTCAAAGGAAGAAAGCAATTCCACAGTATGGACAGAACATATCGAAGGAGATGGGCAAGGCTTTGATTACGTTGATATTAAGAACGCCGAGTTTTTACTCATGGATACCGATAACCTTGAGACATCAACCGTTGAGCTTATAGAGTTTGATAAAGATTATATACACGAACTCTGTGACAAGATATTCGATGACGGACAGGTTGAAGTATATGATTATGATAATAAAACCAAAAGAGTTTATGATGATCTCATAGCTCAGTATGAAAACCTCCTGGAAATATATGATTCATATATGGCAAATGATGACGATGCTCTAAATTATTATCCTTATCAAGTTTATCCATATGAGGGCTGGGAATTAAGACCCAACACAGAAGAATTCGATAGGTCCGTTATAGAGGAGGATCTTGAACGCATTAAAGCTGAGAGAGAAGATGCACCTGAAACAATAGAGAACGATTATTCCTACGGTGGATATATTGGAAAGATTAATGGTGAAGAATACTATATGTTCCTTGGAAACAAAAAATATGATGAGTATTTTTCTGCACCAGATGTCTACCAGAACAATGGACGTATGATCACAATCATGAAGGTGGATATGGAGGGCGCTTTCAAGGGACAAATGCAGTCTGAAGAAGCAGATGCTTCTGCAGAACCAGATGAGATAATGAATGCCATAGCAACTGATTATTCCTTTACAAGCTACCTCACAGAGGAAGATCCAAATGAAGATTATCTCCAGGAGGCAGAAAGTTTTCTTTCCAGGATTGGTTATGGAGATTTTGTAAATAGCAGCTACGAAACTACGAATCTTCTTTGGTGTAATTCTGTAACTAACGGATTCCTAAATGCAAATGACTACCACATGACGGTTAATAATCATGATACAAGTGATGGACAGTGTCTCTTATATGAGATGAGCAATTCTATCGGAGTATTTCCATCAGAAGAGCTTCTTAATCTTTCAGATTATTCTGAGTCTGAACTTTTAGATTCAGATGCCTATATTAAAGTAATGATCAATAATTCAGGTTTAATAGGATGTCAGATCTTTAATCCTATAAAAATTCTTAATAAGGAAACTATCAGCAATCTTCTTGATAAAGAAGATATTAAAGATATCGTAAAGGAAAGTGTAAATGATAAGGATTTGTGGAACATCCCTATTGATAGAGATGTAAATTGCTTCGAGATAGGTGAAGTGAGAATGATTTCATTTCCGATTAAGTCCGATGCAAATAGTGGCGAATATACATACGCTCCTTGCTACCTATTCTGGAATGTATCAAGTGAGTACAGCAGTCCATTTATACTAATAAATGCAATTGATGGAAGTATTATCAACGTCGAAGATAACCTGGCTGGATACCCAGCAGGTTGGAATAAAGATGAATAAATTATTT